>ERZ779830.249-NODE-249-length-13242-cov-3.0138_pt1 | contig 13242 bp, 6 predicted proteins | sample MGYA00511251_ERZ779830 | MGnify/ENA primary metagenome ERZ779830 (study PRJEB29588, sample SAMEA2146731) | human gut metagenome | biome: human gut; feature: human-associated habitat; material: faeces | place: Denmark | collected 2008/2010 ... | reverse complement strand
GGTACAAATTTTATAAAGAATTAAAGAATTTTCCCCCTGATTTATCGGGTGAGCCAAGTTTTACTTACTATCAGCAGTTGCTTGGTAAAACCTATTTGTATAAGCTTCGTTCATTGGAAGAAGATACAATTGCAGCGTTTACAGACACCAAGAGCCTTATCGCTTTACGCCTCCTGAATCAACATTGACACCGAACCGAGATATAAAAAAGGTCTTCTGCCGAAACAGAAGACCTTATTATTTTTTGCGACTCGCAGGAACGAAGTCCTGCAAGGGAAAACGAAATTACTTGTTGATGAACTTTTTGCCGTTCTTGATAACAAGACCCTTAGCATTGCTTGCCACTTTCTGACCGAGAAGGTTGAATGTAGCACCCTCGTTTGCTGCCTCAGAAGCATTGATGTTTGAAATGCCAGAAGTGCCAGCAGTAAACTTAAAGCCATAGAAGCCAAGCTTTGTACCAGCTGCCAAAACATAGTAGGTACCACCTGCTACAGCATTGATAGTAACAGTACCATTAGATTTAGCGGTTACAATATTTTCACCCTTTAGATTCTGTGTCATTTCTTGAGACTCACCATCCTTAGCAGAAGGCAAATTGTAAGAAGCAAGAGCAACCTCAGCAAAATCACTACCTAAAACATGAAATCCCTTATCACCATTCAACTGAACAGCAATAGTAAGAGTACCCGCTACTTTTGTATCAAACTTATAGACACAACCTGTTGGTGCTGCACCAGAAACCAACTTACCATTATTCTTTCCAGCTACATAAGCAGTAAAGTCTGCATCAGCCCAATTACCCATAGCCTTACCTACCGCAAAAGTAGTACCAGCTTTCTCGCAATAAGTCAAAGTTACATTGTTTACAGATGTAATTTGATCACCAGCTGTCACTGCGTCACCTTCCGCTACAGCGTAAGTACCTTGTGCGTTAACACTTGCTGCCATAGCGACAGCGGCAATAAGAGTAAAGAATTTCTTCATAATCGTTTGTTTTTAGTTTATTTTTTTGTTTGTTTTATGAGAAATTAGTCTTTAATATGACTACGATGCAAAAGTACAACTTAATCGTAAAAAATGCAAGACAAAAATGCAAGAATTCATCGTAAACGTTTACGTGAGTTTAATTTGATTAAGGAGGAACAACTATCAAGATTTTGCATTACCTTTGTACCCAAAAGCAGTACCCTTAACTCCTACTCTTATTTACTGGAAACAATATAAAATATATATAACCTAAAAAAGTAACAAACAAATGAACAGAAATCTACTAAGATTCGGACTACTATGCTTAGTCCTACTCGTTTCAGTCGTTACAAAGGCTGGTGATTTCCGAGACATAAAGCTCGACTTGGCAGGCGGCAGTTTATTTACTGCTGATGAAATGTCAACTCAGTCGGCTACATCTTTCGGAGTCTCAATAGCCATCGACGGAAGCGCGACTCGTGTTGCAGCAGATGCAACGGATGCTAATGTTGCGATTTCATGCAAGTATCATGACAATCAACATGGAGTGACCAACTTCAAGGCAACAGTCCCTGTAACAGGTCCCGTAAAAATCACGATGGGTAATTGTACCTATGGTAGTACTGCCACTGTAAAAGACGCACAAGGAACCACCATCGGAACAATTAATGTAAAAGAAGCAGGAAATTGCTGGCATGGTAACAAAACCGCCAATGTAACCTCTTGCGTTTACAAAGGCACAGAAGCCACTACCCTTACTATAGAAGGTGGAGGCTATGTTCCTTATTTGGCAGTTGAGGCAGTAAACGCTGCTGACTTGGCAAGTGACATTACCCTCACTTACTCTTTAGAAACGACAACAGCAGAAGGAACTCTTCCTGCAAACGCGACGGTAGAAGTGGGAAGCAGTTATACGCTTCCTGTCAATACCACACTCTACGTAGCAGGCAGCACTTTGACAGGCTGGACAGATGGCACCAACACCTATAAACCAGGTGAAACCATCACTGCTCCAAGCGCAAGCGCTACGCTGACTCCAGTCTTTACAGCCAACACCAAGTCGCTTGCCAACCGCACAGAGGCAACCACCCTCACCTACTATTTTGGACACAAGAATGGTGCCCAGGATATCAACTATCAAGGAAAGAAAGGAATCCTGGTTACACAAGCCATTGTTGATGGTGAAACCATTGATGTAAAGATTGACCTCGACGGAACACCAAGCGGAGCTAAGTTCAACAATGCAGGTCGTGCAGACGAATGGGCACAGATGAATGCAAACGGCATCATCACCGTTCCTTCTTGCAAAGGTGCAACCATCGAAATGGCTGCATACGGCAATATCACAACGACAACAATTGATGGACAGGCAGAATATACTTCAGGTAAAGTCATCAGCCAGACCATTGCGTCAAGTGCTGAAACAGTGAACATCGTCATTGGCGATGGTTCATACTATAGCTATTTGAAGATTACCCTTCCTGTCGTTGCAAGCAAACCTGCTGGCAAGACTTTCAACAACGAGGCTGCCAACGTCGTATTTGCGATGAACGACATTAACAATGCAAGTGCCAGCACAACCTCTCCAACTGATGCTTTCAGCACCATTGCATTTGATTACGGAGCAAACTTATCTTTGAAAGGAATTCTCGAAATTACCAAGGCGGATGGTACCGCATCAGGTATTAAAGGTTTCAAAATAAATAATGACTCAGGAACTAAGCAAACTGAACTCAACTGGTTGGTTCGTCCTGCTGCAGGACTTACTTTCACCCCTACCAAGGTGAGCGGTTATGTAAACCGCTGTGGCACGGATGTAGAAAACGGAATCGTTATCAGCGCTCATAAGGCAAACGGAGAAGTGGTAGCACTGGGCACCTATACCGCATGGCGTCAAGGAAAGGCTACATCAAAACAAACTTATGATAACACCGCTATCCATCAGTTTGAAATCACACTGACAGAAGAGCAGCAGGCAGCCTTGGCTGGTACCGATGGCTTCTATCTGACTTCAACAATAGGTGTAAATCCTGGCAAGCAGGCGGTTTTCGGTCCTGTTACGATCGAAGGCACCGTCAACGGAACACTCGTTGCTGTAAACAAATACAAACTCTCTGTCGTAACCAACCCTGAAGGCATCGCAGACGTTACCGTCTATCCTAAGTCTGACGAATATCAGGAGAACGACGAGGTAACACTGACTGCAGCCGACAAGTTCGGATATGACTTTGTCAACTGGACCGACAAGAACGGCACTGTGCTTTCTACTGAGAGCAAATTCAAATACACTGTGACAGAAGACCAGACTCTCACTGCCAACTATAAGAAGGTAAACACCTATGCGCTCGACGTAAACGTAGAAGGTGGAGCCAAGGACTATATGGTGACTCTCTCTCCTGCCCCAGAGATGGTAGATGGCAAGAAGATGTATGAAGAAGGTACAGAGGTAACTCTTACCGCAACAGGAAACGACATCATCGACTTCAACAACTGGAGCAATGGTGAGACAACAGCAGAAATCAAGACAACCATGAATGCAGACCAGGCTTTCACTGCCACATTCTCTGCCAAGGACTACATCGTGGCATGGGACTTCTATCAGGAAGGCAAGGAAGGTCGCACTGCCGACTTTGCTGCAGCAGACAATGACGCAGTACAGCTCGTACTCCGTGATGCAGAAGGCAACTCATACGGCTGGCTCGACAAGAGCAATACGGCTGGTGGTTACGAAGGCAAGAACGCAGCTGTCAACTGGACCAAGACTACAACAAAGGCTCTGGGTGAAACATACTGGCAGACCAAGTTCAACGCCACAGCATTCACCGATATCAAGGTAAAGAGCAGCATGCTCTACAATTATAATGCTTACGAGACCTACAACGTAGAGTACTCTCTTGATGGCGAGAGATGGACCCAGATAGGCGCCATCACGATGCCAGGAGCCAAGGCTTGGACTGCAGGCGAGTTCACTCTCCCTGCCGATGCCAACAACCAGGCTGCAGTATATGTTCGCTGGATTGCCGACAAGACTTCATCTGTCAAGGGAACAACAGGAACCAACGACGGTATCGCTCTCGCTCAGATCTATATCACAGGTACAGCCAAGCTCTTCGATGACGGCACAGCTCCTGTACTCAAGAGCCAGGTACCTGCAGCAGATGCAACCAATGCTTCAGCCAATGGTAAAATTGTATTGACATTCGATGAGAAAGTAAAACTGACAGAAAGCGCCAAGGCAACCCTCAATGGTCAGGAGTTGACCGGTACCGTATCTGGCAAGACCATCACCTTTGCCTACAAGGGTTTGAGCTACGCTACAGAATATACCTTCGCTCTCGCAGCAGGTTCAGTAGCCGACTTGACCGACAATGCCATCCAGAGCGACATTACCTTCAGCTTCACCACCAAGGAGAAGCCTGCAGTGACCAAGGCTCTCTATGACTTCATCGTACCAACAGACGGTTCATTCACTGAAGCTCTCGCAGCAGCAGCCAAGCGTACTGATACCAGCAAGCGTTTCCGCATCTTCATCAAGCAGGGCGACTATAAGATTCCTGCCAACCCGAACAGCATGGTGACTGGTATTGATGGCAAGCAGTATCCAAGTGCTACCACCTATATGAATACTCCTAATGTATCTATTATCGGTGAAAGCAATGAGAATACTTCAATTACCAATACCGTACCAGCAGTAGAAAGCAGCAATGGCTACAATATCGCCAACGTACTGGAAGGTATCGGACGTGGTGATGTATTGAGCTTGGAAAGCGGTGCAACAAACACCTACTTCCAGGACATCAAGATGTACAGCAGCATGGGCGACGGCAAGGGTCGTGACATCGTACTCAACGATAAGAGTAACAAGACTATCTGTAAGAACGTCAACCTCTGGGCTTACCAGGACACCTACGTATCCAACAACCAGAGAGGTCGCTTCTACTTCGAGGGTGGTATCCTGCGTGGCAACACCGACTACCTCTGCGGTAAGGGTGACGTATATTATAATAATGTAGATCTCTTGATGTGTGGCACAGGCTATCTCGCCGTACCTTCGCAGCCTACCAAGTATGGCTACATCTTCAAGGATTGTACCATCAAGGACGGATCAACCGCAGGTATCAACGGCAAGTACAAGCTCGGTCGTCCTTGGGGCAAGGGCACTCCTATCGCTCTCTTCATCGACACCAAGATGGAAGTGATTCCTACAGCAGCAGGTTGGGACGAGATGAGCGGTGGTTATCCTAAGCGATTTGCTGAATACAACTCTACCACAGCTACAGGCACTGCTGTAGATCTGAGCGGAAGAAAGCAGGTTTATGATGCCTACGATGCAAAGGATGGAGACAACTATACCAACCGTCGCAACGAGACAGCAGAAAACCCTGTCCTCACAGCAGAGGAAGCTGCATCCTACACTATCGAAACCGTTATGGGCGCTGATGATGACTGGGATCCAACAGCTGCCACCGAACAGGCTTCAGCTCCAACAAATGTGAAGATTGCTGGTAACAACCTGACATGGGACAACAGCAACTACGCTCTGCTCTGGGCTGTATGCAAAAACGGCAAGGTGGTTGACTTCACCGTAGAGCCTTCTTACAACGTTGACGATGCTTCTGCTACATGGAGTGTCCGTGCTGCCAACGAGATGGGTGGTCTGGGCGAAGCTACAATAGCAAGCACCAGCACCGGCATTGAGAACATCTCAACTTCTTCCGATGTTTTGAACACCAAGATCTACTCTGCCGACGGTGTTCAGGCAAGCAAGTTGCAGTGTGGCATCAACATCGTCGTAAAGACTATGGCTGACGGCAGCAAGAAGACCAACAAAGTGGTACTGAAGTAAAAGAAACTTCTGAATAAATAAAAAAGGTGCAATACCCGTTCGTGGGTGTTGCACCTTTTGTTTTTAATACGAAAAAAAAAATTTTTTTACGCAAATAACGGAAACGTTTACGTAGATTTTAACACACCATATTTATTAAAAAACCAAAAAAGATAGTATCTTTGCAGCGAAGAAATATATTTTTTTACTAATCTAACCAAATAAATGTATGTCTGGTAATTTAAAACAAATTAGAATTGCGTTGGTTAGCATCATGCTGTTTTTTGCAGCAAGCCTATCTGCGCAAACCGTAAAGGGTACAGTTATCGACAATACGGGCGAGCCAGTAATCGGCGCCTCTGTCTTCGAGCAGGGTGTGCAGAGCAATGGCGTTGCTACCGATATTGATGGTAATTTCACCTTAACATTGAAAGGCAACAGTAAGAAACTGAAGATTTCATACATCGGTATGAAGACTCAGATCGTAAATGTTGCAGGTAAATCAACCGTTTCCGTTAAGCTCGAGGACGAGTCCAACAGCCTCAACGACGTTGTCGTTATCGGTTACGGTACAGTAAAGAAGAAGGACTTGACAGGTTCTGTGTCTTCCATTTCTTCTAAGGAAATCGCCAACGTTCCTGTTTCTAACGTCAGCGAGGCAATGACCGGTAAGTTGGCTGGTGTGAACATCACCACAACCGAAGGTTCACCTGACGCAGAGGTAAAGATCCGTGTACGTGGTGGTGGTTCTTTGTCACAGGACAACTCTCCTCTTTACATTGTCGATGGCTTCCCTGTAAGCTCTATCAGCGATATCGCTCCAAGCGAAATTGCAACCATCGACGTTTTGAAGGATGCCTCTTCTACAGCTATTTATGGTGCCCGTGGTGCTAATGGTGTTATCATCATCACTACCAAGAGTGGTTCTGAAGGTAAGACTCAAGTAAACTTCAACGCTTCTTACGGCTGGAAGAAGAACGCTAAGGAAATCGAAGTTCTCAATCCTTATGAATTCGTACTCTACCAGTACGAAACTGCAAGCGCCAGCAACAACCCATCAAACCTGGGTGGTACCAACTATGGTAACTATGCAGACTATGACATCTGGAAATCAAGAACAGGTCACAACTTCCAGGATGAGGTATTCGGTCGTACAGGTACACAGGCTATCTACAATGCCAACGTAAGCGGTGGTAGCAAGGACTTCAAGTACAATGTAAGCTATGCTCACAACCAGGAGAACAGCATCATGGAGAAGTCTGGCTACAATAAGGACAACATCGGTGCTAAGTTGCAGGCCAAGCTCAACAAGTGGCTTACATTCGACTTTAATGCTCGTATGGCATACCAGAAGATCAAGGGCCTTAGCGGTGGTGCTGACACCAATGACAGCAATGCTGCTAACTCAACCGTAGCACAGACCATCACCTTCGCTCCTATCCAGGAGTTGGTATCTGCTGATGAAGACGAGGAAAACTCATCTTCTTCTCGCCGCTCACCAATGGAGCGTCTGGATGGTACTTACAAATTGCAGACACGTTTCCAGCAGAACTACAATGCTGCTCTGACATGGAAACCATTCAAGCACTGGACTGCCAAGACCGAGTTTGGCTATGGTTGGAAATACTATAACACAGACCAGGCATGGACAGCTTTGGCTGTTAACAACTCTAAGTTTGGTCACAATGGTCGTCCTCAGGCTCAGTTCGTACGCGACACATACAAGTCATGGCGCAACGCCAACACTTTGACTTATGACAACAATAAGCTCTTCGGTGGCCGTGATCACCTGAACGTATTGATTGGTCATGAGTGGAGCTCTGATATGCAGACTACACGTACCAGCACATCAGTAGACTTCCCTGTAGATTTCTCTATCGATCAGATTCTTTCTTTCACCAATACAGCAGAAAGCACTCTTGGCAACGAGGTTGACATCAAGGCTAAGGACAATATGCTTTCTTTCTTCGGTCGTATCAACTACACCTTGGCAGACAAGTACTTGATGACCTTCACTCTGCGTGAGGATGGTTCTTCTAAGTTTGGTAAGGGCAATCGTTGGGGCTTGTTCCCATCATTGGCTTTGGCTTGGCGTATGTCTGACGAGAAGTTTATGAAGGGGGCCGACAAATGGCTCTCTAACTTGAAGCTTCGTCTTTCTTTGGGTACAGCCGGTAACAACCGCATTCCTTCAGGTATGCTTTCTCCTACTTATGGCGTGGCTGATGCTGCTGGCAAGCACCCAGGCTTCAACGAGGTGAACACTGGTATGCTTGAGACCTATAAGGCTAACGGCAAGACCGTTCTCTACAATCCTAACTTGAAGTGGGAAACCACTACAACTCGTAACTTCGGTATCGACTATGGTTTCCTCCGTGGCCGCATCTATGGTACTTTGGATTTCTATTGGAATACAACCAAGGACTTGCTGATGCTTCAGACTTTGCCTTCAGCAACAGGTTATGAGCGTCAGTATCAGAACGTAGGTACTACCTCTAACAAGGGTATTGAGTGGGCACTGAATGCTGCTATCGTAGACAGCAAGAAGTTTAACCTCAACTTCAACTTCAACATCTCTTACAACAAGAACAAGATTGACAAGTTGGAAGGTGGCGCACACTATGAGACATCAAGCTGGGGTGGTACCAAGGTAACCAAAGGCAATGGTGACTTCCTACTCGAGGAAGGTGGCCGCTTAGGTGAACTTTGGGGCTACAAGCAGCAAGGTTTCTATACCGTATTCGATCCTGCAACAGGCACTGGCGACCTCATCTATGATGGTGCTAAGTGGCGTTTGGCTACAGAGGCTGACGGTCATGTAGGTGGTGACGTAAAGAACAACTCTTATAAAAAATTCGGTGGCACACTGTATCCTGGTGGTGCCAAGGTAGAATGTGACGAGGAAGGAGAAGCCCTTTTCCAACGCTTGGGCAATACAGTTCCTGAGGTAACTGGTGGTTTCGGATTCGATGGTATGTGGAAGACCAACTTCGGTAACTTCGACTTCAACATCTTCTGCAACTACTCTTTGGGCAACAAGATCTACAATGCTACAGCACAGGGTGCTTCTTTCTATAGCGGTACTTCTGCAGGTTGGAACATCATCAATGATTACAACTCAAACAACCGTTTCACATGGGTTGACCCGGCAAATGGTCTGAACCTCGGTCGTCCTTCAAGCTCTACAGTAACTGCTTATGGCGGTGTAGAAGGCTTGATGAGCCGTCTCAACGAGATCAACGCCAATGCTAACGTATGGAATCCAGCAGCCAACAGCAATATGGTGATTCTTGATACCTATTTAGAGGATGCTTCTTTCTTGCGTATCAACAACATCACCGTTGGTTACACATTGCCAAAGAACTGGGTTAAGAAAGCATGGCTTGAGAGCGTACGTGTTTACTTCACTGCTTACAACGTATATTGCTTCACCAACTACAGTGGTTACGACCCAGAGGTAGACACATCTTCTAAGGGCAATCCTATGACACCAGGTATCGACTACGCTGCTTATCCTAAGAGCCGTTCTTTCGTAGCTGGTATTAACGTGACATTCTAACTTAGACAAAGGAGAAAACAAAATATGAAAAAGATATTAGGAATAGCAGCACTCTCAATGGGTGTCATGCTGACAAGTTGCTCCGACTTCCTTGATCAGAAAGCTGACTCAGCTCTGGACCAGGAGAACGTGTTCAACTCAAGCTATTTCACAGGTCTTGAAATCAACAAGATTTATGGTGATTTCGGACAGGATAATATGTATGCCAACCGTATGACCATCTCTTACGGTGCCAACACAGATACCGAGTTAATCGATGGTTTGGGATCAACCTCAACATCTTCTAACGAACGTGGTTACATGAACTACAATGGTACTGCAGGCGGATGGGCTAACTTGGGTACAACATGGACCAACATCTATGGCTGTATCGAATATTGCAACAAAGCCATTGAGGGTATCCGCAATAGCACTATCGCTGAAGAAACAGCCATGAAACGCTACTTAGGCGAAGTACTGACTCTTCGTGCTATGCTCTACCTCGACTTGGTTCGCCTTTGGGGTGATGTGCCTTACAAGACATCTGCTACCAAGCCTGACTTGAGCGATGCCTACGAGGGAAAGACCGACCGCGATATAATTCTCGATGGTCTGCTCGAAGACTTGGAAGAGGCTTCTAACTTGCTCCCATGGGCAGGTACTGGCAACTATACTACAGAGCATGCTACTAAGGGTTATGCTGATGCTCTCTATGCACAGGTAGCTCTGACACGTGCAGGCTATGCTATCCGTGAAAGTGCTAAGGAAGGTTACGAGAATCTCCCAGAGTTCTCTGATCCTACTTATCCTACACAGCGTCCTGATGAGGCTACCCGTAAGGTATACTACGAGAAGGCTTTGGCTAAGTTGAGTGAGATTATCAAGAGTGGCAAGCACAGCATGAACCCAAGTTTCAAGAACGAGTGGCAACTTCTCAATGCGCGTAAACTCGATCAGACTTACCAAGAGAATATCTTCGAGATTCCTATGTTGCTGAATGTTACAGGCGAGCTTGGTTATACAGTAGGTAAGCGTATCAAAGGTTCTACATCAGAATTTGGTAAGAAAGGAAACTCTTCTGGTAAGTTGAACACCACTGCTACCCTCCTCTACTCTTACGAGAAGGATGACACACGCCGCAACGTAACATGCTGCCCTGTACAGTGGGGTGAGAGAAATGGTCAGACCATCGAAGGTATCGGAGATGTAAACCCAGACAAGCAGAGCATGAAGCCATTTGGTATCACTATTGGTAAGTGGCGTCCTGAGTGGATGGGCGAAGAGTGGAAGGCTGCAGCTAAGGCATCTACAGAAAAGGTAACCACTGGTGTTAACGTTGTAAAGATGCGCTACTCACAGGTTCTGTTGATGTATGCTGAGGTAATGAACGAGTTGGCTGGTGCCAATGGCAACTACCAAGGCGATGCTGGCATGACAGCACTTCAGGCTTTGGCAATGGTTCATAACCGTGGTGTGAAGGAAAGCAACAACGACACTTCTATCGAAGGTGACTTCCTGCAGGCTGCTGCCAACCACAACAAGGAGCAGTTCTTGAACGATATCGCTCAGGAGAATGCTTGGGAGTTGACTGGCGAATGTGCACGTAAGTGGGATCTCGTACGTTGGGGTATGCTGGCAAGCAAAATAGCAGAAGCTAAGGCTGAGTATGCTCAGAAATGTTTGGAGTGGCCTACCACTATCTACTTCAACTATACCGATGCCACCAAGACTCGCATCGACGAGAGTTCTATCGCTTGGTATGGCTTAGAGAATGGCAAGACCGAGACTGACTATGATAACAAAGCTACAGGTTGTGGTTTTGAAGACGAAGAGGCAAGAGACAATTCTAACTCTGAGTATACTAAAAACCTGAAGACCATCAGTGCAGGTCTTGTAGGTACAAGCATCGACGGTACATTAGAAACACCTGACCATGGTGTGAAGAATCGTTACATCTTGCCTATCTACACCAAGACTATTGCCGACTCAAGAAACGCTTTGGCAAACTCTTATGGTTTCTAATCATTAACAAAAGACAACAATGAAAACAATAAAATATTCAGTTTGGGCCATCATGTTGCTCGCTGCAACATTGGTCTCTTGTACTGACAAGATGGACTGGGACATCGACCCAACCTTAGACCGTTGCTTTAGCGCAACATCTCTGTCAGTAGATCCAACAGACACTGAGGCTGAAGTTACTTTCGATGCCGGCATGATGAAGGCAAATGGTGCAGAGAAATTTGAGATTCAAGTGACTACTGCAACTTTGGAAGACGATGAGGCATGGGACAATTCTGACGAGGTGCTTACCTTCGAGACTGATAACAGTCCTTATACCATCACTGGTCTTATCGGCGATACAGAGTACTCACTCCGTATGCGTGCGCTCTCTTCTCAGAAGACTGCCAGCCATTGGGTACACTATGCTTCAAGCACAAAGACTACCTTCAAGACCAAGGCTGAGCAGATCATGAATGCTGTAACAAACGCTGATCGTGGTGAAGACTTTATCACAGTGTCTTGGGACGCAAGCAAGGCTGTTACCAAGTTGACTGTATCAGACGGCACAGAAGAGGAAGGTCAGGAGCCACGCACCATCGAGTTGGATGACGAGGCAAAGGCTGCAGGTCGCTATACCATTACAGGTTTGACACCTTCAACCAATTACACCATCACCATCTATTACAATGACACAAAGCGTGGTTCTGTTACAGCAAGCACTGCTGCCGCAATGCCTGCTGGTGACGAGAAGGTAGAGTTGGATCCATCTATCACAACCATCAACAACGACGTGATTGCAAACATCGTAACTGCTGCTCAGGAGAAGACTGGTAAGACCAATGTTGCTATTACCATCGGTTTGCAGGCTGGCAAGGAATATACTATGGTTTCTACATCTGAGGATGGTACTGATGCCAACGTGAAGATTCCTGAGGGTGCATCAGTTACATTCTTCGGTTTAGCTGGCGACGGAAAACCTGTTTTGAACTGGAAGAAGTGCTTAGACATCGCAGGCTCTCACGCTTACATCCGTTTCCAGAACGTAAGTATGAAGGATACTGGTTGCCAGTACCTCATCAACCAGGATAAAGATGCTGCAGTAGGTGAATTGTCATTCACAGATTGTACATTCTCTGGCTTCGAAAGTTCTGTATTCCGTACAAAGGGTGGTGTAGTTAGCGTTGATAAGATTTTGGTTGACAACTGTGTGATGACCAACATGTCTACTGGTGGCGGTTATCCTGTATTCTATATCGGTTCAACCACTACCACTATTGGTCAGTTGGAGTTGAAGAATTCTACATTTGATACTACAAGCCACAACTTCATCCAGTTGAAGGCTGCTATCGCTGGCGGCGTGACTATCAGCGACTGTACCTTCTACAACAACGTTGCCGGTAGTAAGTATTTCATGGATTCCAACAAGTTGAGCACCAACCTGACTATCATCAGAACTGTTCTTGGTATGTCCATGGATGCAGCAGCAAGAGGTGTCCGCACTACAGGTTCTATTGTTATCAACGAATCTATACGTGCAAAAGATTGTGTTTACGGTTCTAACGACATCAAGGAGTTCGCTGCAGGCAGCTTGACATCAGATGAGATCTTCACTGATCCTGCCAACCACAACTTCACCATGAAGATAGACAACCGCATCGGTGACCCACGCTGGTACAAAGCAGAATAAGCAAATAGCAAGCATCCACAAGATGCTTCGCTATAACAAACTATAAAGGAAGTGCAATGCTCTTTGTGAGCATTGCACTTTTTTTATGGTTTCACTTGGAAGTTACAAAAGAAAAATGTATCTTTGCAGCGAGGTATTAAAATAGTTAAGATATGGCAAGATACGGCTCACCCGATAAATCAGGGGGAAAATTCTTTAATTCTTTATAAAATTTGTACC
>ERZ779830.236-NODE-236-length-13850-cov-3.99674_pt1 | contig 13850 bp, 8 predicted proteins | sample MGYA00511251_ERZ779830 | MGnify/ENA primary metagenome ERZ779830 (study PRJEB29588, sample SAMEA2146731) | human gut metagenome | biome: human gut; feature: human-associated habitat; material: faeces | place: Denmark | collected 2008/2010 ... | reverse complement strand
GCGGCTACACCGGCATTGATATGAACCACGGTACCACCCGCAAAGTCGATGGCTCCCATCTCCTGCAGGAAACCGCCACCCCATACCCAGTGGGCCATTGGAAGATAAGCGATGATAACCCAAAGGATGGTGAAAAGTACATAACCACTGAACTTCACGCGCTCGGCAAAAGCACCGAGAATCAAGGCTGGAGTAATGAGGGCGAACATGCACTGGAACATTGCAAAGGTGAGTTCCGGAATGCCTGTAGGCATGATGGCATCCAAACCGATGCCGTGGAGGAAACATTTATCGAAACCACCGATGACGCAAGCCAGAGGATTGCCCGAATCGTCATATTCTGTAGAGAATGCCCAGGAATAACCGAAGGCTACCCATATCAGAGTGACTACTGCCACGATGAATACCGTCTGCATCAGGATGCTGAGAATATTCTTCTGGCGCACCAAACCACCATAAAAAAGTGCTATACCCGGGATTGACATCAAAAGCACCAAGATGGTTGCCATGATCATCCACGCTGTGTTACCCGTATCAAGTGTAGTTAATAATAAACTGCTCATACTTATATCTTATAGTTAAATTAGAATACTAAATAATATTTATTAAAGATAAGTAAGAATGCCTAATTCAACATTCAACACTTAACATTCAACATTTTAAATTATTCCTCTTTCTCTGCGTTATACAATGCGATGTCGCCTCGCTCGCCGGTTCTGATTCTTACCGTATCGAGTACAGGAATCACGAAGATTCTGCCGTCTCCTACTTCACCGGTCTGTGCAGCGCCCTGGATGGCGGCGATGGTTGGTTCCACGTTCTTGTCACGAACCACGATGTTCAGGAGCACACGCTCGATGCTGCTGGTATCATACATCACACCACGGTAAATGCGAGCCTGGCGCATTTTACCCTCACCTCTTACATTATAATAAGAGAACCACTCGATGTCTGCTGCTAAAAGCGCCTTCTTGACATCCTCGAATCTAGACTTGCGGATAATTGCCTCAATCTTCTTCATAATCCTTTAATAATTAATAATGTGTTAATACTTCTATTGATTGTCTCTTTTCGAAAACGGACCTTCATTGGTTGCCATCCAAATCAAGCCTTTCTTTTACACTATGTTCGTTTTCGGCTGCAAAATTAATACATTTTGTCAGCATTTTAAAGAAAACAAAAACATTTCGCTTTCACTTTTTGTCAAACATTTTAAATTTATCGAGGCTTATCATATTCTCCTTACAATTTGTAAGGCAGAAAGTATTTTTATGACACAAATTGTAAGATTGCGAAAAATAATCAAGATTTCTGTATTTATTTTCTTGCATATTTCAACAAATCGTCGTACCTTTGCAACCGAAATCAAACAAATAGTCATCGAAATATTCGAAAGACTAGCAAAAAGTCAAATCTCAAAAGAGATAAGACATGAGAGATAAAAGAAGAGTATTCAAACATAAAGAACAACGCAGATGAAAGAAACAGTTCATTTTACAAAGATGCAGGGAGCGGGTAACGATTATATATATGTAGATACCCAACAATACGACATCCCTGACCCAGAGAAGGCGGCCATTGCCTGGAGTGCTTATCACACGGGCATAGGAAGCGACGGACTGGTTCTCATCGGAAAGCCGCACGACGGCATAAGAGCAGATTATTCGATGCGCATCTTCAACGCCGATGGTTCTGAAGCGATGATGTGCGGCAATGCAAGCCGATGCATCGGTAAGTATCTTTACGAAAAGGGATTGACCCGAAAGGACACCATCCGACTGGAAACACTTTCGGGTATCAAGATCTTGAAACTTCATCTTCAGGATAATAAAGAAGTTGTGGAATCGGTAACAGTAGACATGCTGGAACCCAAACTTGAAAATCCCGAGCAATTCATAGGCCCTTCGGTGCTCGAAGCTGACGGCAGAAAATTTGAAGGCACCTATGTTTGCATGGGTAATCCGCATTTCGTTACCTTCGTGGATGACATCGACACCATCGACATCGCCCACTATGGTAAAATCCTGGAAAGAGACAAGGCATTTCCCCAGAGATGCAACATAGAATTTGCACAAGTAACTGACACAGACGCCATAAGGACACGAGTTTGGGAAAGGGGAAGCGGAATAACAATGGCTTGCGGAACAGGAGCCTGTGCCACAGCCGTAGCCGCAGCCCTTACCAAGCGTACTGGCAGGAAAAGCAGTATCGTGATGGATGGCGGAACGCTGGAAATAGAATATAGCGAGGCTGATGATCATGTTTACATGACGGGACCTGCAGCCTTCTCATTCGAAGGAGAAATTGAATTATAAATAAGAGCAAACTTAAATAACAAATGGTCGATAATGACCACAAATAAAAGGAGAAACAAAATATGGCATTAGTTAATGAACATTTCCTGAAGTTGGCCAACAACTACTTGTTTGCCGACATTGCAAAGAAGGTGAACGCCTACAAGATTGCACATCCAAAGCAGCGTGTAATCAGTCTGGGCATCGGTGACGTAACCCAGCCTCTCTGCCCTGCCGTCATCAAGGCGATGCACAAGGCTGTAGACGAGATGGCTGAGCAGGCTTCTTTCAGAGGCTATGGTCCGGAACGAGGCTACGACTTCCTCCGCGAGGCTATCATCAAGAACGACTTTCTGCCACGTGGCATTCATCTTGATGCCAACGAGGTATTCGTAAACGATGGAGCCAAGAGCGATACGGGAAATATCCAGGAGATTTTGAGATGGGATAACAACATCGGCGTTACCGACCCGATTTATCCGGTTTATATAGACTCTAACGTGATGATAGGTAGAGCCGGAGTCTTCGAGAACGGCAAGTGGAGCAATGTAACCTACATGCCTTGCGATGAGAGCGATGACTTCATCCCTCAGATTCCAGACCACCGTGTGGACATGATTTATCTCTGTTATCCAAACAACCCAACGGGTACGGTCATCTCGAAAGAAGAACTCAGAAAATGGGTAAACTATGCTATCAAGAACGAGAGCATCATCCTCTATGATGCAGCCTACGAGGCATATATCACCGACCCATCAATTCCTCATTCTATCTACGAGATTCGTGGAGCCAGAAAGGTAGCGATAGAATTCCACAGTTATTCGAAGACTGCCGGATTCACCGGTGTGCGTTGTGGTTACACCATCGTTCCTAAGGAGTTGAAGGCAAAGACATTGGCAGGTGAGGAAGTGGCATTGAATCCTATCTGGGACCGCCGCCAGTGCACCAAGTTCAATGGTACCAGCTATATCAGCCAGCGTGCTGCCGAAGCCATCTACACCCCAGAGGGTAAGGAACAGGTGAAGGCAACCATCAATTACTATATGGAGAATGCCCACTTCATGAGAGCAGAACTCCAGAAACTCGGCTTGAGAGTATATGGCGGCGAGAATGCACCTTATCTCTGGGTGAAGACGCCAAACAACACGCCAAGCTGGAAATTCTTCGAAGAGATGCTTTATGGTGCCAGCGTAGTCTGCACCCCTGGTGTCGGCTTCGGTCCATCGGGCGAAGGCTACATCCGACTCACCGCCTTCGGCGAGCATGAGGACTGCAAGGAAGCCATGGAGAGAATTGCCAAATGGCTGGGAAAATAAACGTTCCAACAGATTATAAAAACATTGAAAATCAGAAATTTTAAATTATATAAGGTATGAGCAACTTAAGATTTGAAGCTGTTTCAGAGGCTTCCAAGAGAAAGCCTGTTGAGGTAACCGCTCCTAGCGAGCGACCAAGTGAATTCTTCGGAAAGAAGGTATTCAACCGACAGAAGATGTACAAGTATCTCCCTGCAGATGTCTATGAGAAACTGGTAGACGTCATCGACAACGGAGCACGTCTCGACCGTAACATCGCCAATGCCGTAGCCAAAGGCATCAAGCAGTGGGCTGACGAGAATGGCGTAACCCACTACACTCACTGGTTCCAGCCATTGACAGAAGGTACTGCCGAGAAGCACGATGCCTTCATCGAGCATGATGGCAAGGGTGGTATGATCGAGGAATTTTCAGGCAAGTTGCTCGTTCAGCAGGAGCCTGATGCATCATCTTTCCCATCTGGCGGTATCCGCTCTACCTTCGAGGCTCGCGGTTATTCAGCATGGGATCCAACATCGCCTGTATTTATCATCGACGATACACTCTGTATCCCTACCGTCTTCATCTCTTACACAGGTGAGGCACTCGACTATAAAGCTCCATTGCTCCGTTCATTGCACGCTGTAAACGTAGCAGCAACAGAGGTTTGCCACTACTTCAACCCAGATGTCAAGAAAGTTATTTCCAATCTCGGTTGGGAGCAGGAGTACTTCCTGGTAGATGAAAGCTTGTATGCAGCACGTCCTGACCTGATGCTGACTGGCCGCACCCTGATGGGTCACGATTCTGCCAAGAACCAGCAGATGGATGACCACTACTTCGGCGCCATCCCAGAGCGTGTTCAGGCGTTCATGAAGGATTTGGAAATCCAGGCTCTTGAACTCGGTATTCCTTGCAAGACCCGTCACAACGAGGTAGCACCAAACCAGTTTGAGTTGGCACCTATCTTCGAGGAGACCAACCTTGCCGTTGACCACAACATGCTCCTGATGAGCTTGATGAAGAAGGTAGCTCGCCATCACGGTTTCCGCGTACTTCTCCATGAGAAGCCATTCGCAGGCATCAATGGTTCCGGTAAGCACAACAACTGGAGTCTCGCTACTGATACCGGCATTCTGCTTCATGGTCCTGGCAAGACACCAGAGGATAACCTCCGTTTCGTAGTCTTCATCACAGAGACTTTGATGGGTGTATACAAGCACAACGGTTTGCTCAAAGCTTCTATCATGAGCGCTACCAATGCGCATCGTCTGGGCGCCAACGAGGCACCTCCAGCAATCATCTCTTCATTCCTCGGCAAGCAGCTGACCGACCTTCTCGAGCACATTGAGAAAGCCGACAAGAAGGATCTCTTCACCGTAGCTGGCAAGCAGGGCATGAAGTTGGATATCCCTGAGATTCCAGAGTTGATGATTGATAACACCGACCGTAACCGTACTTCTCCATTCGCCTTCACCGGTAACCGTTTCGAGTTCCGTGCCGTAGGTTCTGAGGCTAACTGTGCATCAGCAATGATTGTATTGAACACAGCCGTAGCCGAGGCTTTGACCGACTTCAAGAAGCGTGTGGATGAGTTGATTGCCAAGGGTGAGGACAAGACATCTGCCATCATCGATATCGTTCGTCAGGATTTGAAGACCTGCAAGCCAATCCGTTTCGACGGCAATGGTTACTCAGATGAGTGGGTAGAGGAAGCAGCTAAGCGTGGTTTGGACTGCGAGAAGAGCTGTCCTAAGATTTTCGAGCGTTATCTCGACCCTGCCACTATCAAGATGTTCGAGGATATGGGCGTCATGAAGAAGAACGAGTTGGAAGCTCGTAACGAAGTGAAATGGGAGACCTACACCAAGAAGATTCAGATTGAGGCTCGTGTAATGGGTGACTTGAGCATGAACCACATCATCCCTGTGGCTACTCACTATCAGAGCCAGTTGGCTAAGAATGTGGAGAACATGATTGATATCTTCGGCGACGAGGAAGGCAAGAAGTTGACTGCCCGCAACATCAATATCATCAAGAAGATTGCCGAGCGCACTCAGATCATCGAGACCGGTGTCGAGGAGTTGGTTAATGCCCGCAAGGTAGCCAACAAGATTGAGAATGAGCACGATAAGGCGATAGCTTATCATGATACGGTAGCTCCAAAGATGGAGGAGATCCGTTATCAGATTGATAAGTTGGAGTTGACAGTAGCCGATGAGCTCTGGACATTGCCTAAGTATCGCGAGCTCCTGTTCATCCGCTAATCAGCAATGTCTTCCAACATAAGACATATTTCTGACAGATAAAAAAACAAAGCTCTAACAAGAGCTACTCTTCATCAGATATAACAATTGAACGATCAATCTATTTCTTTTATTGGTTGTTTAAGTTTGCGCGGAGTGTGGTTGTGAAATCACGCTCCGCTTTTTTATTTTCTGATTTACATAAACAAAAAAACAGACCGACATGAACGCTTGTTCACATCGGCCTGTTTACTCTTTTACTTTTTTACCTTTTTACTCTTTTACCTTTAAAAGATTGATTGTCTGTGTTTTTCCCGTGATGCCTGTTACCACGGCGATTCCATTGTCACGAATCTCCACCTTCTCATATTTGGCATCAACAATCACTTTTCCTTTCAATGTCATAATGCCCCAATGTCTGGGAATCTCTTCAAAGGCGCAATAGGCACCAACAGGTTGCGCTATACTGCAGTAGAGGGGTGGCACGATAACTTTACCATCTACCTTCACACCCCATTTCTTTCCTGCTTGATACAATTCCACATGTCCTGCTTCTGACTTCTCATGCAAAAGAAGCATCTCGTTTGCTTCCATTTCCTTTTTTTGTAACATCGCCTCATGATAGTATTTCTTGCCAAGGCGAGGCATCACAAAATTCAAATCTTCATTTTCATTCTTTGGATGATTGCATCCTATATAAGTCTTCTTCAAATTTGAATCCACCAGGTAGTAGTCCTCTTTGCTGTCCATGACAACGATACGTTCACCATACAGGACTGCACATAACCAATACACATGTTCGTAATCATTACGTAGGAAACATACATTCCTGCTCTCTTCATTGCTCATGCGCATCTTCCCTTCATCACCCTCACAATAGTACCATACCTGACAACCGGGAGCAGAAGGTCTGAATCTGAATATCATATAGTACCCATAATTCAGAAAATCATATTGTGAAGGATGATAGGGCAGAGAAAAATCTTCTTGTGTTCGAGACATGAAGATGTCGTTATATTCTATAAACTCCCATCCTTTTATGTTGACAACATGGGGAGTTTCTGCTACGTTAGTGCCATCATCGATGACAGCTTTTGCCAACAGGTCATAATAGCATTTCGCCTTTCTGCGAGGTCGGTAGAACAGGATGTTGCCATCCAACAGCTTCATGTCATAGTAATCGCCTGGCTCCAAGACTTGTTCTCCTTGTCGGTTCACTACCGTCATCTTTCCATCAGACAGCTTGATGATGGCAAACTCCCCTTTGCTATCCACAAACTCACGATACTGTAGTGTTTGGAGCAATTCTTCATGGCTCATCACCATCATCATTTCTGAGTCTGGATGAATCTGAATATCATCTTGCTTCTCGTTCATCAGGAAAAACTCTCTATCCTTCGGAGTCTCCTTTCTCTTGCCAACTTTCAGCTTTCCCTCGAACATAGCATTCCAGTTCCATACTTGCGAAGGCAACCCGAACACCCGATATAGTCCCACATTATCTATAATTACGCAGTTCTTCTTTCCCTTGGCTACTCGCAATCCACGTCCCACCATCTGCAGATACTTGGCAAGTGACAGCGTTGGTCGAGCCAACTGTACAAACTCCACATCCGGACAGTCAAATCCCTCCGAGAAGATGTCCACATTCACCAGCACTGGGATGTCACCTTTCTTGAAGGCTTCAATGTCTTGCTGTCTTTCGGTGGCAGGTGTCTTCGAGTCTATGGCTATGGCTTTCACGCCATGTTCCTGATACAGTTTTGTGATTTTCTGGGCATGAGAAATATTGATAGCATACACGATGCCCTTTCTGTCTTTACCAAATTCTTCCAAACTCTGATAGAGCCTTTCGATACTCGGCTTCTTATTCAGCAACATATCCATTTCCTTGTTCTGGTAGTCACCATCTGCCCCTCGCTTCTGCAAGGAGTCGATGAGCCGTTGCGTCACACTATCCGATTTGATGCTCACAAAATCGTATGTTGCCAATCTTCCCTTGCTGATAAACTCAGGAACACTCCACGACTGCACCAAGACATCAAACAGATCAGTAAATCCCTTACCATTCAATCGGCAAGGAGTAGCCGTCAGTCCCAGGAACTTAGCATTTGGGAATCTCTCCCACATCTCCTTATAGGTCTTGGCAAGGGCATGGTGCGCCTCGTCAATCACTATCATTCCCGGTTCTTCCTCTATCTCGTCATAGTGTCTCATCAGCCACTGAATGGACATCGCCTTGACGGATGACAATAGGGAAGAGGTGTTTGATGCGAAATAAGAATGGAACTTTCTTACGGTTTCGTCTATCTGTGACACCAGCTCTCTTCTATGGGCTACAATCCATACTTTCTCCTTGGGATTGTTGCTCACGAAAGAGTTTATAACTGCTGTTAACAGGTATGTCTTACCTGTTCCCGTTGGCATTTGTGCCATCACGGACCGATGAAGGCGCAGCTCACCTTCAATGCGCCCCTTCATGTCCTCCTGATAATCATAAAGCTTGATTTTCATCATAAAACTCCCTAAATAACAAGTGATATTTGTTTATAGTTAGAATGAAATATTGAAACATAACCAAAATTTTTCTATTCATCAATAGATTTTCTTGTTGAAATGCCAGAATAAGAGTTATAACTAACCCTTTTATTATAACACATTTCAGGTTCTTCTATATTAGGCGGCAACTTACCTGTGATAGAACGATGTTCTTCCATTTGGATGTAAAGATAGGATTTTTTCATCTTTAATAGTTTATCAACAATATCTTTACGTAAAAAGAAAAATGTACTATCATCACAAATAAAACTGGCAGACACCTCTTCATTAGCAAAGATATATGCTAGTCTATCAATATCAAATGTCAATTCCAACATTTGGCATATTTTGGAAGAAAGACAGACAAGATTTTTGTATTTGAACCTTTTTGTTGTCCATTCAGAGAAACAATATTTAACAAGAATACTAGCATTATCTTCAGTAAAATCCGTCTGTGTATCTATGAGTTCGCGCCATGATAATTCCCCCAAAAAGGCATGGTTATATTCTCTGGGGAATTCTACATATTCTGGATCAACTTTATCAGGAGATATATCCTTTTGTATAAGAAGAGAATTCCATTTCAAATATATATCAGCATATTTTTCACTCATCATCTGGTGACAAGTCCCATAAAGCAAAATCCAGTCGCCATCTCTATCTGGAAGTTTTTTTACAATTTGACCAGCTTGCCAATCAGACAAATTTGCTTTAATCCAGTTTGCCAAATCTTCATTTCTTTGAGGTAGTAAGAAAATTGTGAATAAGTTTCTCTTTTGTGGGACTATTGGGAAAGACGGATCTATTCTTACGAGAGGTGTACGAAATGTACCAACATACTCATTTCCAAGATTACCATTCAGTAATGACCACCCATAAAGTTCATACAATGCAGCCTGCCCATATTTAAATGCATAATTATTTTTGAATTGTCTACGATAGCTAACTTTTTCATGTTCTACGTTTTGTAACATGGAACAAACATCTTGGTCATAACCTAAGCGCTCCGCCATATTTTGTAACATACCATAAATCTGGCTAGAAGTATAATTTGCCTCATGGTAATAATCTGGTATAAAGAGTGGTCTTATATAAGATTTGTCGTAATCATAATCATATACAGAAAACAATGCCCACTCCTTTTCTATTTTCCCTGACCATTTCATATCAACATACTTATACAACAATTCTCTATTTTGCTGTTGACAGAAAGTAACTTCAGCATAACTATAAAGCGTTTCCAAATCATCCAATAGAACAACATTGGTAGTGGCATGATTCTTCAAATAGTTTTCTAATATATCGATACATTTCTTTAATGTTTCCCAATCTTTTGAGTGCAGTCCTAAGCCTGTAACAACAGATATAACAGCCTCAAGTACAAAAGGATCACATGTATATAGCAATAATGAGCAAATGCGCAAACCTTCATCATTTTTTTCCTTTATTATCAAAAATGCCTGTTTGCAAAATTTCTCTCTATATTCTATATCAGTGATGCCACACATTAGCAATGCAAATGCCAGCAAATCTGCATTTTTGAATTTATTTGAAACAAATCGGTCATGCAATATGGAATATGCTTTTTGTATAACATCATAAGTTGCAAATTTACTATTCCAATATTGGTCCAAAATACTTCCATCCTGTTTTGTAAAAAATGGAAGAAATGAAGACATGTAAGCTATATTATAAGTACATACCTTTTCATACAAAGTATCAAATAGGTGTTCTTTTATTTTTATTTCACATTCTGTTCCTGTCAATATTTTGATAAATGATTTTCGTCCTTTATCATAAGTAAGGAATATATCCAAGTTATCTATAGCAGCATTTATGACTTCTGGATTTGGCATTATTTCGAACCATTCTTTGTGATAATGTATAGGTACGAGGTAGAAAAGACTTTTTATTATATCTTCTGCCAATGTATGACGTTTGTCTCCAAAGAACTTTCCTTTATTACTATCTATAAACAACTTGAAATCTTCATCCTCACCACACTTATGCAGTATACATTTTGCTATGTGGAAACCTGCGACCATATCATAAGTGTACTGCACTTGTTCTTCACCATTGTTTTTTTCAAAAGTAAAGCACAAGCCTTCGTTTATCAGATCGTAGACTTTGTCATCAAATATTTTTGCAAACTGATTGTAAAAATCAAAATAGCGAGTATCGTTTTCAAAAAGAATATAAGATGCCCTATAAAGATTCTCTTCTAATTTATGCTTCGCCAGTTTGTCTACCTTACCTTTATGCATGGCTATATTTGACAATAGTTGATTACTATAATCAGCCATACACGAAACTAAAGAATAGTTGTTGACGACGATATTACTTCTGTTTTTGTTCGTAACACAGAAGATTTTAAGCAGCAATGGGTTTTCAAAAGCTCCAAAATCTTCAACTGTAGCATTCCGTATTTCATATTTACTGAAATATTTATCCACAGTTACTTCCAAATCCTCTTTTACCAAACCATTTAATAATATATGGTTATCCACCTCTGTATAATTATCCACCCCATATATAGCTTGTAAGTAATCTGTCTTATCACGGCAGGTTGTTACAAGAAGCAAGTGAGAGTGCTTATTCAACAGGACTTTTAACGCAGGTAGCTCTTCTTTCCATCTTTCCTCATTTGGCGCAGTTTCATTTAAACCATCAATGATAATAGGTAACTTACAATGATGGACTTTGGCCAAGAAATCCAAGCAATCAAACACGTCAGAAAAAGACATACTACCATTAAGGCCTAATTTTTCTAATACAAGAGATTGAAAACTATGACAATTTCGGAAAGAACTTCCCGTGAGAAACAATACAGGCTTATTTCTCTTCAGAATATTATCCGCCAGAGAACACGCTAAATGAGTCTTTCCATACCCAGGCTTTGCAAAGACCGAGAAATATTTTCTAGTTAACAATAGAAGGAAAGAAGACAGGTTTTCTTTAGAAAAATCCTCATCTTTAGTCAAAAAACTCTCTAAAGTTCTCGCTCTTCCTGCCAATTCTATCAGATAATTATCCAATCCTCCATATTCGTCATGCTCATTAGAATATATTTTTTGGAATTCTTCATTGATAATTTGAACACGACTTTGTCTATTATTACGATATTCATCGATCAGAGATAGCAACTCTCCTGATTTCGATACAATATTGTCCCTGTTATTATATAGAGAGTATATCTTATCTATAAGCTGATAACGTAGTTTAAAATCTTCTTGGTAATAATTAATAAAACGGTCTGATAATTTACTGTATCCCCAACCTTCAGTATTAAAAATAGGTTTCTTCCTATCATTATCAGCATGTTTCTTCAATCGACTAATAAAATCTTTAATTTTATTATTGGCAATATTGTCATCTACAATACTTAGTAGAGAATTTTCGAAATCACTAGCCGTATGAAGATCTACATCATATTTACGTTTAAGTCCTTCCAACGTGATGCGTGAAATATCACAGAGTTGTTTTAGATCTATAAACTTCTCGCCAAAATAGTATTTGAAAATTCCATTAAATAGAGATGGGGCCTTTAAGTAAAAATCCTCAAATATCTCTCTATGCCAGCTTGTAAAATCACAAGAGCAATTGATTGTTCTCAAATCGGCAATCAATTTATCCCACTCTTTTTGAACAAAACTGCCAGGTGTACAAACTATCCATAATTTTAAATTGGGACGATATGACATTGAAACGTCAAAACCCTTTCGAAGTTCTTTCTTGTGGTCTGCATCCAAAGGAGAATTGCTATCATCTTTTGTTCCTCTCCAATACTTAGCTTGCCATCCTAAGACATCACCTTGATTATAGGTTTTACCTCCAAAAGTTAAGGGCTTTTTTAGTTCAATATAAAACTCTGAACCTGGTGTATTATAGAAATACTCTATTTTTCCATAATCTTCAAACATACAAGAAGCAACATGAAAACAAAAATGCTCAAACTCCAATCTTTCATCTCCATGGTTCTTCAATAATGTCCAATTTATAATTTCACTCATGACAAATCGTTATTTGTGGGTAATAGGGACAATTCCCATGACATAAACTTTTATGTATACAGTCCACAGAGCAGTTAGATTTCCACTTTGCTCGATAGGAGTTAAACTTATGGTTCCAAATATCATAGAAAGCAAAATCTTTCAAACTATAAGAATCCTTTCCTGCACTAAAAGAACATGGAGATACATTCATTTTATGGTCTATATAAACTGAAAAGAAAGCACCTTCACACGTATCGATAAATGAAGGATTTATATGTGAAAATTTTAACAACATAGGCACAAAGCAAGCATCAAAGCCAAAACGAGGTCTGGCTATAGACGTTTCGTCAACAAGAGATAAGAACGCACGAAAAGACTTGCTATCTTGAATAACATCTTTTGCATTTGCTCTACCAGCAGGTTTATAAGTCAAAAAAATAATGGCATTTATACCATTTAGCTTTTCATTATAACATCCTCTCAGAATCATACACGCTTCTTCTAAATTATTCTTAGACAGCACATAATGAATATTTGTCTTGATTCCTGCATCTATTAGAAAAGCAAGTTTCTTCAGTTCTAAATCAGCCATAGAACTTACAGACAAAGCCACAGCACCTATTTTCCCAGATAAGCTACCGCAAATCTTAGGAGTTAATAGCATTCCATTGGTCGTAAAGTTGGGAACTATTGAGCGTCGGCAAGTTTCCTCTATAATTTCTAGGAAATTTGGATGTTCAAGTGGTTCCCCACCACCTAAGGCAACTTGAAAAACATTGCCATATTGAGGATGATTCATAGAGTCTAATATGCGGCAATAATCCTCTACACTAAGAAATTCATTATTAATGCAACTATCTTTATAACAAAACGAACACCCCTTTGAACAATGATTGGATATAGATATATCTGCCAATTCTGGTACAGGGGCCCATGTCGGATTATCCTTTATTGTAGTTCTCCATCGCATTGTCATACCTGTTGTCGGGTCTGCTATAAAATGATAGTCAGCAATATGTCTTTCTAACATAATTAATACAGTTCTACTTGAGTTGCTCCAAAGCCATTCAATAAATCACTTATCTTCCTATTAAGTATAAGTTCTCCTTTTATATAGGCAAAAAGATCAGCCTCGTTCATCTTCAAAGGATCTGTATTGTCACCATTCATTTCCAAAGTTTCTTTTGAAATAGAACTTTCATCATCGGTATTAAACTGCATTAAGCAAGAATAAATCTCATGCTCGTGAAGATAACTTACCGTTCCATTTTCTAAAAGATAATTCTTCAATGCTTCTGCAATGCGAATGATACCCTTCATGTTTTTAGATTCTCGGAAGTTATCCAAAAAGCAATTTACAATATTTAAATTCATAGTCACTATATAGCTTACAGAACTACTATTTGTGACAAAATCTGTACGTAATTTCATTATATATTCCTCATTAATTATTATTCTCATTAATTTTGCTCCAGTCTCTGTTCA
>ERZ779830.213-NODE-213-length-15053-cov-1.7505_pt1 | contig 15053 bp, 20 predicted proteins | sample MGYA00511251_ERZ779830 | MGnify/ENA primary metagenome ERZ779830 (study PRJEB29588, sample SAMEA2146731) | human gut metagenome | biome: human gut; feature: human-associated habitat; material: faeces | place: Denmark | collected 2008/2010 ... | reverse complement strand
AAATATAATCATATCTGCGCCCTATCTTTCGGTGGACGACGCATGGAAGGCGGCAGAGATCGCCGACATTGCGGACGATATCCGCGCGATGCCCATGGGGATGCATACCATCATTTCCGAAGGTGCAGGCGGCATTTCCGGCGGGCAGAAACAGCGGCTGATGATCGCGCGCGCGGTTGCGCCCAATCCCAAGGTTTTAATGTTTGACGAGGCGACAAGCGCACTCGATAATATCACGCAGAAAAAGGTATCCGAAGCGCTCGACGGCTTAAAATGTACCCGTATCGTCATCGCTCATCGTCTTTCTACTATAAAGCAATGCGACAGAATCATCGTGCTGGACGGCGGAAAGATCGTGGAGGACGGCAATTACGAGCAGTTGATAGATAAAAAAGGGTATTTTTATGAGCTGGTAGAGCGCCAGAAGCTTGACTGAAATAAAAAAATTCAAAAAGATTTCGCAAAAACGGAAAAATGACAGTATAAATAAGTGAAAGACGATTTGAGGTGGGAACCGAGAGTCGAAAAATAAAAAAATATTGGAGGATACAGTCATGCAATTCTCAAAAGAACTGATCGAAAAGGCAAAAACGGCGAAATCGGCAGAAGAACTGCTTGCAATGGCAAAAGCGGAAAACATCGAACTGACCGAGGAAGAAGCGGCAAAGGCGTTCGCCGAGCTTAACAAATCGGGCGAGCTTTCCGATGAGGAGCTGAACAATGTTTCGGGCGGCTGCGGTAGTGGCGACGAACCTTTATTTACTGTCGGACAGTGGGTGTATGTGAGAGCAACCAACGCCGCGGCGTTGATACTTGAAAATCTTGGCAAGCAAGGAAGCATCTTCCCCGAGTTTAAGTATAAGATTGAGGTTAACGACACCGGACACTTTATCGTGGAAAAATGGGAGAGCGAGCTGAAGAAGTCTTATAGAGGCGACGATTGATTGTCGAAAAAAGATTTTCGCAATTATTTAAAAAGTAAGAGCATAAAAACTATAAACAATACTTCTTTATTACTTGGAGGAAAAACTATGAAATTCTCAAAAGAACTGATCGAAAAGGCAAAAACAGCAAAAACGGCAGAAGAACTGCTTGAAATGGCAAAAGCGGAAAACATTGAACTCAATGCGGAAGAGGCGGCGCAAGCGTTTGCAAAGATGAACAAGAACGGCGAACTTTCCGACGAGGAGCTCGACAACGTCGCAGGCGGCTGCGCAGATCCTTACCAAAGTGGAGACACTCCGATATTCAACGTAGGACAAAGAATTTACTACTTAATAATTGAGTATGACAAATATGATGCAGGTTTTGACAAAACATATATCTACGGTACTATTACTCAAGTGTATCCGAAAGAAGACGGTGTTTATAGATACGGCGCAGAGTTTATGTGGCCGGCATGGAACGGGATTTATAACGAGAATGAATTGAATCCGGCATAACTGTGAGAAATCGCAGTGTTTGGAAAAGGCGAGAACAGCAAATTCGGCAGAAGAACTGCTTGAAATGGCAAAAGTAGAACATATCGAACTGACCGAAGAACAGGCGGCAAAAGCGTTTGCCGAGCTTCACAAAACGGGGGAGATTGCCGACGAGGAACTTGACAACGTGGCGGGCGGCTGTGGGGAAGAGGAGATTCCGGAGCCGAAATACAAAATCGGCGACATGGTCATATCTTCAAGAGGCTTTCCTTGTCATACCTGCGGCATTTATCGTGACTTCCAGATAACCGAAGTGCATCGTTCGCCCGACGGAAAACATACTTATTCCATTGCCTGCCCGGAGTGCGGCGAGAAATGGTGGGACAGCAATGTCGAGGAAGAAACAATCGACTCGTTAGCAAACTACTAAAAAAGTTGAGTGAAATTCTTGATCAGAAAGGTGAATTTTTATGAAGTATTCAAAAGAACTTATAGAAAAAGCGAAAACAGCCAAAACGGCGGAAGAACTGCTCGCAATGGCAAAAGCCGAAAACATTGAAATGACCGCAGAGGAAGCGGCAAAGTATTTTGCCGAACTTCATAAAACAGGCGAGCTTTCCGATGAGGAGCTGGACAATGTTGCGGGCGGTTGCGGGGGAGAAGAAATTACGGAACCTAAATATAAGGAAGGCGACCTTGTGTGGATCTCCGGCGGCTTTGCTTGCTATACCTGCGGACGCTATCGGGCGTTCAAGGTCACCGAGGTTCATCGCTCCCCTGTCGGGAAGCACACCTATTCCGTCGCTTGTCCCGATTGCGGCGAAAAATGGTGGAATGCGAATGTCGAGGAAGATTCAATCGATCTTATTTCCAATTCCCACGTCTGATGATCAGTCTTTTATGTGAGAGAAAAACAACATAACTACGTAATAAGGAGATATGAAAAATGAAACTGACAAAAGAACTCATTGAAAAGGCAAAAACGGCAAATACAGCGGAAGAACTGCTCGCAATGGCAAAAGCCGAAAACATCGATCTTTCCGCAGAGGAAGCGGAAAAAGCATTTTCCGAACTTCACAAATCGGGTGAGATTTCGGACGAAGAGCTGGACAACGTTGCGGGCGGCTGTGAGCATACATATCACGATGCTTGTCCGGCATGCGGTAACCGCAGTTTTTCGTATTACGGCGATTCATTGGTACATTGCAGTAATCCGAAATGCGGTCAATGGTACTACAATTCAAAATATAAATATATGGATGAATAACTTATATTTTACTCCAAAAGGCTACGGGAAAAATACTTTTTTGGGTATATTAGCCCGTTTGCCGTTTGAGAGAATGAATATACGTATTGTAAAATACTTTAATGGAGTATAGATATGAAATTATCAAAAGAACTTTTAGAAAAAGCTCAAACGGCAAAATCACCCGAAGAACTGATCCAAATGGCAAAGACGGAGAATATAGATCTTTCCGCAGAGGAAGCGGCAAAAGCGTTTGCAAAGCTGAATGCAAGCGGCGAGCTTTCCGACGAGGAGCTTGACAACGTCGCGGGCGGTTGCTCCCCTCCCGATCCCCCGAAATACAACATCGGGGACTACGTACAATATTATTATCAATACGAAATCGGTTGGACAAGGTATGCAAAATCTACTACGTGCTCTATCATTGAAGATATAAAAGAAGACGGCAGTACTTGGATGTATAAATTAAAAGACGGCAGTTGGGACGGTGCTGAATATATCGAAGAAGAGCGTATCATTTCTTTGGCTTGATCTGAATGATAACCTATTTCATATTTATTAAAAATCTAATTTGAGGAGATCGTTTTATGAACATTTCAAAAGAACTTTTAGAAAAGGCAAAAACAGCAAAAACGGCAGAAGAACTGCTCGCAATGGCAAAAGCCGAAAACATCGAAATGACCGCAGAGGAAGCGGCAAAAGTGTTTGCCGAACTTCACAAAACAGGCGAGCTGTCCGACGAAGAGCTGGATAACGTTTCGGGCGGTTGCGATGACATTAAATGGGGTTCCACTAATCACGATGTGCTTAAAGAATGTATACATTTCGATTTTGAAATCGGGACCCGGGTTGTTGTTAGATATACATATTTCCATTATAAAGGTACGATAATAGACAGAAAAGTTGAAAAGTCGAGTTACTTGTATTATAACGCATATTATCTGATTCACTATGACGACACGTCATATGAAGATGAGTGGGTACTGCAAGATCAAGTAGGCGTAATCGTAGGCTGAATTGAGGGAACAAAATGTATTTTAAGCTATCAAAGGAGATATCATAACAGAACATTCATCTATGATATCAGATTCGATTACTCTCCTTATTACAGCACTATACATGTAATGATTGCAACAATTATTTTACTTATTAATAACTCTGAAAAAACGGCAGTTAATAGAAAATAAATATTAAACAGGAGTAAAAATCATGGAAATCTCAAAAGAACTCAGTGAAAAAGCAAAAACCGCAAAATCGGCGGAAGAACTGCTCCAAATGGCGAAAGCCGAAAACATCGAAATGACCGCAGAGGAAGCTAACAAGGTGTATGCAGAACTTCATAAAACAGGCGAGCTTTCGGACGAGGAGCTTGATAACGTAGCCGGAGGTTGCGGCAGTGGCGAAGTGCCAAAATTCGAGGTCGGACAAACTGTGTATGTAAGGGCAACCAACGCCGCGGCAAAAATCCTTGAAAATCTCGGAAAGAAGGGAGACCTTTTCCCGGAATATAAGTACAAAATAGAAGTTCACGATACGGGCATATTTACCTTGGAACGGTGGGAGCATGAACTGAAGTCGTCTTATACAGGCGATGATTGATTAACTTAAAAATAGCATTTTATCGCAATTGATTGATAAGGCAAGTATAAAAATCAAATTAAGAATTCTGATGGAGGAGAAACCATGAAATTGACAAGAGAAATGATGGAAAAGGCAAAAACCGCAAAGAGCATGCAAGAGTTGCTTGAAATGGCGAAAGCAGAGAATATTGAGCTTTCCGCAGAAGAGGCTGAAAAAGCATTTGCAGAGCTTCACAAAACAGGCGAGCTTTCCGACGACGAGCTTGATAACGTTTCTGCCGGTTGCTATGAAAGCGGCGACACACCGAAGTTTTCGGTGGGTCAGCATGTTGGGGTATGTGCAGGAAGAGGACATGCTCCGGCACGTATTTTGTCTGTTTCGGACGAAAAGCACGACGGCTGGTGCAAAAACAAGCAGTGGATCTACAGCATAAAGTTTGATCAGGGGGGAGAAATCCGTAACGACGTTTACGAAGACAATATAATCGAATGGAATGATTGAAAAAGATAAACGATTATGTATTACATATTAAATGAAAAAATTGCCCTGCGCTCATGGTGGCTGGTGCCGTATGCTTATTACGTAAAGCATGACGAGATGGCGCACGGACTGAAAAAAGAGGAATTTGAACTGCTTTCCCTCTGCGACGGTCTGCACGATATAGAAGAAAGCGAGCTGACAAAAAGCCTTGTCGAGCGTCGGATGATCTCCCCGATCGAAAAGGGCGGAGCGGAGCTTACCGAGTGGCAAAAGCCGCTTGTGTGCGACAACCGCTATATGCCCCATATGAACTGGATGATCACAGGCAAGTGCAACTATAACTGTCTGCACTGCTTCAACGCCAAGGACAATGCGCCATTGCAGAGCGAGTGGACGCTCGATGAGGCAAACGCCCTTCTGGACGAGGCGCAGAGGAGCGGTATCAACGCTATTCTGCTCACCGGCGGCGAGCCGATGGCGCATAAGCACTTTTTTGAGATCGTCGAGGGGATATTCAAGCGCGGAATGTTCGTGTTTGAACTGAACACCAACGGCTTTTTCATCAATCAGAACGCTCTTGACAGATTGAAGCAGATCGGCTGTGATCCTCTGATGAAGATTTCCTTTGACGGCATCGGCTTCCACGACTGGATGCGTAACCACAAGGGCGCGGAGGAAAACGCCCTGAATGCCATTCGGTTGTGTAAGGAAAACGGTTTCCGCGTCATGGTGCAAATGAATATCAACCGCAAAAATCGGGAAAGTGTCACAAAAAGTCTGGAGTGTTTGGACGAAATCGGCGTTGACCGCACCAGAATCATCTGCACGACCGAATCCACCCGTTGGGCGGAAAATGCCGCGGGACAGTCCTTCACAGTACCCGAATATTACGATGCCTGCCTGGAGATCGCGCAGGACTACATACGCGGCGAGCACAGAATGACGCTGGATTTTTGGCAGGTTCTGGATCTTGATCCGCGCGGTAAATCCTACCGGCTCTCCCCCCTTAAAGGCTGCTTGAGCAGATACCGAGAATCACTTCCGCTCTGTAAAGGCACAAGAGGAATGATTGCGGTGGCGGCAGACGGCGAGGTCTACCCCTGTATGCAGATGTCGGGCTGGATGAAGGCGCACAACGTTACCTTCGGCAACGTAAAGAAGGATGGCTTGCAGTCTGTTCTTCAGAGCAGCGCATATCTCGATACCGTTTGCGCCACCGTCGGCGATATGATCAAGGTCAATCAGAAATGTGCGCGGTGCAAGCATCTGAAATATTGCTTGTGCGGGTGTCCTGCCATCTCTGCCTTGACAAGCGGAGGTAATTTCCTCTCGCCCGACCCTTGGAAGTGTTTCTTCTTTGAACAGGGCTATGTGGAGAAGTTTGAAAATAGTCTTGTCCCATACGTAAATCTGACGCATATCGACGAAACGCAAGGAGATAGAAAATGAGTACGACAAAAAAGTTAACGGCGCTGTTCGATTATCAGCGTTTTGAGCGTAACAAAAGACTGCAGGCACTGATTGATGACACCGAAAGACGTTGCTTATGCTCTTTATCGGATGACGATCTGGAGTGGGTCAGCGCGGCAGGGGAGGAAACCGACCCGAAAGAAAAAAAGGACGGGAAAGAGGATGAATAAACAGGATTGCGGTTTCATCTATACGCAATACCGTGATAAGGTCTTCGGCTTTGTCCGCTCCAAAATAGTCAATCAAACCGAGGCTGAAGATATCGTTCAGACCGTATTTCTGAAGGTCTATTCAAATCTCGATAAGTACGATGAAATCAAGGCATCTTTTTCCACCTGGATTTACATCATCACACGTAACACGGTTTACGATTATCTGAAGGACAAGCGTGACCACCCGGTATTGGAATTGATTGAGAACACGGTAGATTCCGAAGAAAAAATGGATGAAAGTATTTGGAACAATGAAACGCTCGAAGAACTTGCGTGCGCACTTGAAAAATTACCGCAAATAGAGCGGGATGTGATCATTCTTATCTATTATCACGGAAAACCCAAAACCGAAGTTGCAAAAATTCTCGATATTACTTACGGACAGCTGCGTTATCTACACGACAAGGCTCTCAGTCGACTGAAAGAGACGCTCTCGCGTCATTTATCATCAAATTGAAAAAATTTTGTTAAAGGAGAATATATCTATGAAAAAGAAAAAACTGTTAAATAACTTTTTGCTGTGCGTTGTGATAGCGATGAGTGTCTGCGGCATAGCTGCGTGTGCCAGCAAGCCCGAAAGCGTAACCGTCGAACAGATAATTGAGGCAAACGACAGGCAGAAGGTAATCGAAGAATACGGCAATCTGCACGTAACCTTAACGGCTGACGAGGAAATGTACGGCAGCAATCTTAAAACCATTTGTTTCACCTCCAACGAATACGGGTTGATAATGGATTATGAAGATGCGGAGTCAGAAGATAAGTATAATCACTGCACGTGTATAAACGGCGTGAGATACGTAGCTTGTAAAGACGGGGATGAAGAACAATATTATGCGTCTATTTTTACGGGCGACTATACCGCTTATATAAGCGAAATAAGGAATATAAACACTCAAGCGAATGTTGGCACGCCTGAAATAAAGGACGGGAAAGTCGTACTCGTTACGACGGAAACTTATGATTATACAGACTTTTCATTAACGTATGAAAATACCTATTATTGCAATAGGGAAACGTTGCTTATTGAAAAAGTAATTTCACATGCGACCTCCGACGGTGAAGAAATTGCAACCGATGAGTATACTTACGTCTACGGCTCGGAACATACACCTCCATTAAAGGCGTATTCTTTACATAAAAACGCCACAGACAAGGCGAACTTTGTCGTGGTCAGCAATGCAGGTACGTCAAGCGAAAAACGCACTGAGTATACCATAGCCGGTACCTCTGATTTACGAGTTGAAAATTTAGGCGAAACCCAATACGCCCTGTACTCAGATGCGGTTCACTCCGAAGAAGTGGAACAAATTGCACCTTACGTAACGGGCGGAGAAACTCCCGTGTTCTATCTTGCCGAAAGTACCGCCCCCACGCTTAAACAGCTTACAGAGGCGAATGACAGACAGAAGGTAATCGAAGAATACACCAACCTGCACGTTACGGAAACCACCACGTACGATTCAGGCGCAGTTTATACGGCAAATGCGTTATTTTACGCCAACGATTACGGTCTGGTAATGGATTATCTGGACGAGGCATCGGACGGAAGCAAATATAATTCCACTACAATGATTAACGGTATGATGTTTGTATTTAATAACGGTGTCAACAATAAGCTGTATATTGCGGACTTATATGCGGACAGCGAATATAACGCTAAAATCAGTACGATTTACAATTTAGTAAAAAGCGACGTAATCCAAGCCCCCGAAGTCAAGGACGGAAAAATCGTAGTCAAAACGGAGTTCGAGTATCCGCTGTTTAATTATTCCGAGAAAAAGACCTTCTATTTTAATGCGGAGACGTTGCTTATAGAAAGGGCAACTACGCAATATACAATCACTACGTCCGATGCAATCGGAACGACAACCAACGAGGTTACCTACGAATACGGTTGTTCAAACTATAGCCCTGCGCTGACGGCATACAACGCGCATAAAAATGCCGAGAACAAGTCGGGCTTCATAGTCGTACGCAATGCCGGAACGGCAGACGAAAAGCGTACCGAATATACCATATCCGGCCAGTCTGCTTTGGTTGTATACGACGGGGAAGAAAAGGAATACGCCCTGTATGCCGACGCTGACTGCACGATTGAAGTAGAAAACTATAAAGACTACCTCACGGACGGAGAAGCCCCCGTATTCTACCTTGCCGAAAAGACCGCCGTACCCACTCTCAATTAGATTATAGAGACAAACGACAAGCAGAAGTCGTTGATATTTCGCAAATTGAAGAGTGTTAATCAAAAAAATAATAAGGTGATTAACGTATGAAACTAATAAAAAGGATTGTTACGGTTTTAACAGCAACTGTCTGCGTATTGGGCGTCAGTGTTCTTACTGCCTGCGACTTAGGAGAAAACCAAGAAGCCAACAATATAGAGGCTTCAGGTTATATCTATATCGACGGGCAACAGCCTTTGTTTATTGAAGGTCAATCTTCCTTGAACGACGACGAGGCTGCACGTTTCAAAGATACCATAACCGCTTCTGACATTATTTTGGGCGACGAGCTTGCGGGAAAGACGGTTACGAGTGTGGAGTATAAGGACGAGTCCTCTTTGGTCGTATACCTCGACGGTAAGGCAAACGACTTTGAGGGTGACAGCGTGTACTGTAAGGTGACGGTCAAAGGCAGCGCTACGAAAGACGGCAAAAATTCTTACGGCTACGTAATCTTACGCAAACCCAAGCTTACCTGTATGGGCGGTATGTATACAACCAACACTCTTAAAAGCAGATTGTCTTTGCCGTACGGCGAGTTTATAACCGAGAACGTCACACTTGAAAATATCACCGCTGTCGAGCCTGCTGGGGCTAAGGTGGAAGAGGTTTATCTTTCAGACGGAGAGCTCTACGTTACGGTATCGGGGCTTGCCGACAGGTTTGATTATCCTACGATAAGCATTTCGGCGTCGGTAACAAGTTTTAACAAGCAAATAACAATAACGTTATCGACGTTCAGTACGGCGGAATTATATTAATAATAACGTGTAGACGATTTTGTGTTTACAAAATCAATAATACTGAGTGAATCAAAATGAAAAAACGTAACACTGTTTAATAAAGGAAAAAGCAAATAACGGCAAAGGATATTACCCACCTACGTTTCTGCGTAGGTGAGTAATCAGGAAAAAGTTTGAAAGATAAATCTTTCAAACGCGTTTTGTGGCTTTCGCCATCGGAGCGATGGCGATTTTGCTCCGCAAAACCAGCCCCAATTCCGCAAGAAAGGAAGCTTTCGCCAAGCGAAAGCCATGGTCATAAATATGAAAAACTTTGGAAAAAAGACACGTTTCTCACTATTGATTTATTCCGAATTGATAGCAGGCATACTTTGTTATGTTCTTGTTGCGGCAGTTACGGGACTGCTTATATGGTCAGCTATTAACAGTGAGGAGCGTATTGACGATATTGTCACAGTGATAATTATTCTTGCAGTTTTCTATCTTTTATGCGCTGTGGGCGGTGGCTGGCTTATTTCGCGATTTATCAAGTGGAAGAAACTGCCCGACGATTTGATATCAGCAGACGGCGAGTATTTATACATATTCACAAATAAACAGATAAAAATCGCACTCAATGAGATAGATTCGATTTTTGCGGGTCCCGAATCTTTTTTGATCCAATTGTTTGGCGGAGGTTATGGAATTGTCGAGATTAAAGCTGTCGGGAAAAAATACAAAGTTTATTTTGTTGACGAGGCAAACACAGTCCCGGATATTGTTATGAATCATATCAATAATCTATAAGCTTTGTAAATCGGATTTGCAGGCATTGGCTCGCAAATAAAAAATAAATTAACAGGAGGGCATTATGTCAGAATTTAGTAACATTGTTCGCGAAATGGCGGACGGGACTCTGGACGGAGTCTCGGAGGGGGTTATTATCGCTATGAGTGTGGTGGTCGGACTGCTGATCATCGTCTCAATATTTGCATTGGGCGTTTCGATTTTTCTTGCTATCAGCTATGTACGCTACAATAAAAAGCAGAACAGCTGCGGCAGGACGGGTGAAGAGATTGCAAGAACGATACTTGACAGAAACGGACTTGGGAAAATCAAGGTATCTAAAACCGGTTCCATTCTCTTTGGAAACAGTTACAGTCACTATTTCAAAAAGGTAAGACTAAGACGCCTTACATGGAAAAAGCAGAGTGTGACATCTCTTGCCATGGCGGCGCAGAAATCCGCGCTTGCCGGTCTTGATAAAGAAAACGATGCGGATATGAGAACGCGCGTCCGTCTGACGCCGCTCATCTACTTCGGACCGATCGCTTTTGTTCCGATGGTGATCATCGGGGCATTGCTGGATCTGTTTGTCTTTAAGAGTTCAAACGGCATATGCACCATTCTTTTGACATCCATCGGACTTGCCTTCTATCTTTTGTCCTTTATCATGTCGATCCTTGTGCTGAAAACCGAGAAAAAAGCGCAAAAAAGGGCGTATGAGATCATGAAAGCGGAAGGGCTTGCGACAGCAGAAGAGCTTGAAATGTGCAAAAAGCTGTTCCGGCTCTACAACATCGAATACATAAACGATATGGTTATCGCTCTGCTGGAGCTGATCTATCGTGTGCTTCAGATCATTGCGTATGTTCAAAATTCGTCTTCATCGTCGAGCAAACAGTGACATAACGATAAAAATCTGCGTTTCACCGGAATGTTCGTATTACAATTCTGGTCTTGTATAAAAATAATATAATTTTAAGGAGAAAAATCATGTTAGAAATCTTATTTCCCGGTATCAAAGAAGGACAGTACACGCTTGCAATTATTATATCTTGTATCTCAGTTGCGCTTTGGCTTCTGGTAGCAGCGGCACGATGGCGTATGTTTACCAAGATGGGAGAAAAGGGTTGGAAAGCATTTGTTCCGTTTTATGGTCTTTACATCATGTTTTCTAAGTGCTGGAGCACAAGGGCGGCATGGAACTACATCACGGGGATTTTTGTTTCCGTGCTCTTTGAATTCGGAGTTTTTAAATCCACCGGCGATATTGCGATGATTGCAAGTTATATATGCGAATTGCTGGTTGCTATATGTATGCTCTATCTTTCTATCCGTATCAATTTCCGTGTTGCAAAGGCCTTTGGGCACGGGGCAGGCTTCGGATTCGGACTGTGGCTTTTCCCCTACATTTTCACATTCATTATCGGCTTCGGAAAGTCCGAATATATCGGCAATCCACTTCCGGAAGCCAAAAACAAACAATAAACGGTATGGAAAAAGGACTGCGGTTGCCGAAGTACCGACGGCATCCGCTGTCCTTTCTCTTTTTATTGATCTCAGTTGCCTTTTCTGTACGTCTAAATTCCTATCAGTAGCAAGATAGTGCAGATGACAATACCGCCTATGTAATATAGCGGTGATTGCTCACGACCTGTCATATAACCTAACCGATCCAATATGAGAAGAACGGCGTCGGCAACTATGGCGAAGGAAGAAAGAATAATGATGATTAGGCCTCTTTTTTTTGCTTTTTTTTGAAATCTCCTTTTTTTGTTCAAAGAATTATGATATAATATACGCAGAAAGTCTTGCTGCCGCCAGCCTTTGGGCTTCGCCCTTCCGTGCTTTCGAACGGTTGCGTAATTGAATCAGGTCGTAAAAATGCCCTTGCAAGCGAGCATTTTTACTTATGATATAATGTTAAAGATAAAAAGGTTTCAAAGATAGGTGAGATTATGACAGTAGGTGAAATCAACGTAACCCTGCAACTATTCGGCTCTGTTTTGAGCCTGATGATTATATTTTGTTTGTTTATCGGTGGAAATGCAAAAACGAAAACGGGAAGAATGTATGTTCTGCTGTTGCTTTTGAATATGGGTGGCTTGCTGTTCGATGCGCTTGCCTATATGTTCAGGGGTAAAACATATCCGTTCGCTTATTTTGGCGTTCGTGCCAGCAATTTTCTCGCGTTTTGCAGCCTCTGCGTGTTTTCAACGGTTTTCCTGTCCTACCTCAATGAGTTCGTATCCGTCAAAAGACCGGGAACATGCAGACCGTATCTTGCGGTTTCATGGGGCGTTTGCGTGGTTTATTTGGTGTTGTACATCGTCAATTTGTTCGTTCCTATTTTCTATTCTATTGATGCAAATAACATCTATATGCGCTCACCATTGTACGGACTTACGATGGTTCCTGCATTTTTGAATATGCTTTTGACCGTTATCATACTGATTAAGAACAAAGACGTACTTACCAAAAGCCAGATTACTGTATTCGGTATGTATGTGGCGCTTCCCATGATTGCCCTTCCGGTGCAGATTTTTGTATATGGATTGAATTTCTCAAGCATAACGACAACGCTGGTTGTTGTCATCATGTTACTGTTCCTGCAAACCGAGCAAACGAGACTTTTGCTAAAAGAAGAAAAAGAGGTCGCCGAGGCAAAATTGGCTTTGACAGAGAGCAATAACTCTTTGGTGCTCTCGCAGATACAACCGCATTTTCTGTATAACGCTCTGACCTCGATTTATCGCTTGTGTGACGTAAAGCCCGAGGCGGCAAAAGAGGCGGTCAGTAACTTTTCCAAGTATCTGCGTGGAAATCTCGATTCCATCAAGCAAACGAAGATGATCTCGTTTGCCGACGAGCTGAAGCATCTTCAGGCGTATCTTTCCCTCGAAAAAATACGTTATGACGACTATCTTGACATCAAATACGACATAAAGACTACGGAGTTCTTCATCCCGCCGCTGACGGTTCAGCCGCTTGTTGAAAATGCAGTCAATCACGGAATCAGCGATCTCCCCGTCGGCGGGCTCGTGACAATATCAACCGAAGAAAAGCGCGATTACTATGAAATACGGGTCAGTGACAATGGTGTCGGATTTGATCCTGAGACCGTACCCGAGGATGGACGCTCGCATCTCGGCATTATGAACGTCCGAAGCAGACTGAACATTATGTGTCACGGCACGCTGGATATAAAGAGCGCGCCCGGCGACGGCACAGTGGCAATCATTCAAATACCCAAAGGAGGAGCGACAGATGAATATCATAGCAGTTGATGACGAAAAATTGGCGCTCGATACGCTCGTCGATTCGATAGAAAAATCCGTTGCAGAGGCACGGGTGCATGGCTTTCGGGATCCCGAGGAAGCGCGGGATTTTGTCCGCGAAAACAGCTGTGAAATCGCCTTTCTGGATATAAAGATGCGCGGAATGACGGGACTTGAGCTTGCAAGGCAGCTCAAAGATATTCAAGGGGATATCAATATCATTTTTGTGACCGGTTATTCGGAATATTCGCTTGATGCTTTCCGCCTTTATGCCAGCGATTATCTCTTGAAGCCTGCAACACCGGACGCTGTCAGACAGGCACTGGGGCATCTGCGCACCCCTCTCAGACCCGCACAGACCAAAAAAATCCGCTTTCAGCGCTTCGGAAACTTTGAAGCATTTGTGGACAATAAACCGCTTGTGTTCAAGAGAGCAAAGACGAAAGAGCTTTTGGCATATCTGGTTGACCGGATGGGAGCGTCCGCCACGATGGGCGAGCTGATGGCTGTCATATGGGAGGACGGACCGGATACCTCATCGAGGCAGAGCAACCTGCGGAATTTGATTGCGGACATGAAAAATGTTCTTTCCGATGCGGGTGTGGGGAATATCATTCTCAAGAACCGTAACAGCATTGCCATAGACTGTGCGTCGGTGGACTGCGATTATTACGATTTTCTCCGCCACATCCCGTATGCGGTCAATTCCTATCACGGAGAGTATATGATGCAGTATTCCTGGGCTGAGATTACAACAGCGGTGCTTTTGCAGCTCAAGTAAAAATTCCTTTGAAACGCGTTGCGGCTACATCGGTTTGTGTTGCACTTTTGTTGCAATTTTGCCTGTATAATAATAAGAGAAATAAATAAAAGAGCGTAATGCGGCAGCGTGAGGTGAACTCAGTATATGAAGCAACAACGAAAATTTACAAAATCAATGATCCGTCCTATTTTCAATGCTTTGATCGGACTTATCATGCTTTTGTCTTTTGCAATCGGAACCGTTGGTTATTTTGTATTTGCGGATGCGCTCAAAGAGCAGTATACGGACATCGCAAACGGCATTGCGGAATATGTAGCTCTCGGCATTGACGCAGGGGAGCTTGACAAATATCTGGAAAACAAAACAGCAGATGATGAGTATAATGCAATTCGAGAACAGCTCCAGCACACGGCGGACGCGGAGGATTGCAGCGTCATCTATGTTGCAAAAGTACATACCGACTCCAAAGAGAGAATACATATACAATATTGTCAGTAAAACAAGCGGGTTTACTCCCTACGGCATCGGAGATCGAGATACCGCCAGCGAGGAAATTCTGAACGCCTATGATTCCATTGTGAAAGGTGAATCGGAGCTTCATAACTTCATGTACGCAAGGAAGGGATACACCACAAGTGTATATCCGATCAAGGACGGCGGAAATGTGGTCGCCATCGTCGGAGTTGTGAAAAACATGGAGCTTCTGAATAAAGCCAAAACCAACTATATCGTTCAGGTTTTGCTGATCGAAGCATCCCGATGTTACAAAAGGGAAACTCGCAAAAAGACCACAAGATATTGTGGTCTTTTTGCTATTCTAAAGCCGGTTTTCTCAATATCTTGTGTTTGGCTGTTCAAAATAGTCTTGC
>ERZ779830.211-NODE-211-length-15186-cov-2.13535_pt1 | contig 15186 bp, 13 predicted proteins | sample MGYA00511251_ERZ779830 | MGnify/ENA primary metagenome ERZ779830 (study PRJEB29588, sample SAMEA2146731) | human gut metagenome | biome: human gut; feature: human-associated habitat; material: faeces | place: Denmark | collected 2008/2010 ... | reverse complement strand
TAATGGATGTCATAGACAAGGGAGAAATATATCTTACCTTCGTCTTTGACGGAATAGATTCAAGTCAGATAGGAGTAGCGAGTGTCTCAGACGGAAGCACTTATGACACTCCTATTCTTCCTGAATTTAGTGATAATAGTTTAGAGGTTGACGGATATGATGGCAAGTATTATTTTAATACTAGATTGTCTCAAAAAAGTTTTACTTATAATTGTTTTATTGATAATCTATCAGCTTTTGAATTTGATCAATTAAAATCTTGGATAAGGCCAAAAAAGATTGGGAAATTAATAAGACCAGAAGAGCCTTATAGATATTATTGGGTAAAAGTAAGTTCTGTAGATAATTTAGGAAATATTCCTTTAACACATCCGGATACAGGCGGAGTTAGTTATACTGGAAATTTCAGTATAACTTTCACGACAGTTGGACAAACTTGTGGTTATGGAATGTTATACTACCAAGATGATTTAAAATATTATGAGTACAGAGACATCTTTGATGGTACGCAAGACTACTATTATGATGAGGGATTATTATATAGAGAAGAAAGTTTACCAATGTCAGTAACAATGGCAAGTGGAGAAAATGAAGTTCAGATATATAATCCAGGAACATATAATTCAAAAATAAGAGCTATTATAAGTACTGATACTGCGATAGATTCTGGGGCAATGATATTGCGCAATGAAACTGTTGGAGATGTTAGCGTTATTACTTTAAATGGATTGACAACTGATAGTAAAATGATTCTTGATTGGGGCGAAAATATATATACTTTAAACGGAGTAGATTGCTCAGATAAAGTTGAGGGCGATTTAATGTATTTGCAACCAAGGAATTATGTTGAAAGACAGGAGAATGCATCTATATCGAATGATGGAACTAATACGATGGTAGGTTTCGATGAAAAAGTTAGACAAGTAAAAACAGATGATATTGGAAAGACAGTCATGTTCAAAGATGAAATGAATATAAACTCAAAAGATGGCGCAGGTGGAAGAATTATAGGAATAGATAAAATAACAAATCGTTTTATACTTGATAAGAGTGTCGGACTATATTCTAATCCTAATGCTACTGTCATTATAACGAAATTAGACAAATTATCTTGTGAATTAAATATCCCAGAAGGACAATCAATAAATGTAGAATGGCAAATAGTGCCAAGGTACTTATAGGAGGTAGAATTATGGCAATAACTCAAAAACTAAGAGAAATTGGTGGAATAATCAATTCTACCGACCTTAATTATAATTTTAATAGAATGGCAGAAGATTTACAATTAGCCGTAGAAGGAGTTATTTTTGATAAAGAGTATTCTCAAGTAGAAACTATCGCAGACAGAAATAATATTCCTTCTGATCGACTAACTCAAGGATTCTGGTGTGCCGTTAGTGAAAATGGTGTTGTATACGAATATAATAAAAGAAATGATTTAGTTACAGCATCGACCGAAGAAAGATATTTTGGAATCAATGACGGTGATTTACCAAACATACCTTATGTTGTGGATGGAGATCCAACTTCAGGAGTATTATTAAATGCTAAATACATTTGTAAAGCAGATGGAAGAGATAACAATTGGAAATATACTTCTACAACAACTGGAGATACTTATGAAGATAGTGACTGGGCTATTTATGTAAAAGAAGATTATGCTGAAGAAGGTCATTGGAGAAAGATACCAAAATGGATACCAATAATGAATGTTACTTCAATATTAGAAAACAACTTAATTGGTAAGCTAGAAAATTTACACACGGAAGATAAGAGCAGAATTGTTAATGCAATTAATGAAATTCACGATGATCTAGGCACGATAGAAGAATTAACAACAAAAGATAAGAGCACTGCGGTTGCAGCGATTAATGAGCTTGACAAAGAGATGGGAGATTTAGAGAATCTTACCACCGCTGAAAAAAGTACTATTGTTGGAGCAATTAATGAAGTAGATACAAATGTTGGACCTGTAGAGGAGTTAACAACTACAAATAAAATCGTAACTTACGCAATTAATGAGCTAGATAGTGAGATGGGAGACTTATCTAAGTTGCATACTGAAGCAAAAGATAACATGGTTAATGCTTTAAATGAAGTTCATGATGATTTGGGTACCATAGAGGAATTAACAACAGATGATAAAAGTACTGCTGTAGCAGGTATAAATGAATTAGATAAGAGAGTGGGTAAACTTCCAGAATTAAAAACAGCAGATAAGTCAAGTGTTATTAATGCTATTAATGGACTTGGTGATATTAGTAAGCTTGAGACTACTACAAAAGAAACTGCTGTTGCAGCAATTAATGAGTTAGATAGTCGTGCTGGAGAATTGGTCGATTTAACAACCACTAGTAAAACTAATTTAGTATCTGCTATAAATGAGTTAGATAAAGATATTGGTAATGTAAGTACACTTACAACTACTGCAAAAGATAATACTGTAAATGCCATTAATGAATTAGATAAAGAGATTGGTCCTCTTAATACATTGACTACTACAAACAAAGAAACAGTAGTAAAAGCCATTAATGAGGTCGATAAAGATATTGGTAATGTTGGAAATTTAACAACTAATAATAAAACTGATGCAGTTAGTGCAATAAATGAATTAAAGTCAATTACAGATACATTAAGAGGAGCAACAATTTTAATTGGTAAAATTGACTTGAATACCAAAGATGTAACTCCTGAAAAGTTAACAGCTAGAGCATTAGAAATAATGGGTGGAACAACAGTTCAAGCTGGTTGGGAGTTAGTTGATAAAGAACATCACGAATGGATTTGGAATGGAAACAATTGGCAAGATTTGGAACAACCTAATATTTATCCAGCACAAAATGGAACATTAGGAACAGTTCGTGGAAATGCCAGTGGAGACATTTCTATAACAGATGGAAATATGACTGTTTTACATGCTGCTAACGCAACCAAGTTAAACAATCAAACATCAGATTACTATGCTCGTTCAGCTCATTTGGGAAATATTACAACCCTTACTACTACAAAAAAAGATAATGCAGTAAATGCTATAAATGAATTAGATGCAGAACATGGAACGTTATCAAATTTACATACAACAAAAAAAGATAATTTTGTAAATGCTATTAATGAAGTCAGGGATGACATTGGAACATTAAGTAATTTGACAACAACTGATAAAACTAATATTACAGGTGCAATAAATGAGTTAAAAACAGGCTTAGATAATGCAAATGTAAATATTAATAAGAAGGCTGATAAAGATAACGTATTAGAGTTAGATAATATTAATGCCTATGAGCCAACCAAAGATTACCATCCTGCAACTAAAAAATATGTTGATATGATTGCTGGCGGAGCTTCTTGGGGCAATATATATAACAATATAGAAGACCAAGAAGACCTAATGATGTTAATAAATGACCAACAAAAAATCAAGTATTAACAAGAGACAATACGCTTATGTATACTCCTACGAGTGACTATCACCCAGCAACAAAGAAATATGTTGATGAGACATTTACAAAAAATAACAAATGGGGACAAATAAGTGGAGATATTGCAGACCAACAGGATCTTCAGAATGAATTTACGAAAAAACAAGACAAAACAACCGCTTGGAATACAACCAATTTAGTTGTCGGAACTCAACAGCCTGAGATTCCAGAAAGCGGATATATAATTTGGATAGATACAAATAGTTAGAGAGGTGAGATAGTATGGCAGCGGTGAATTGTAATTACTCCGGAGAACCAGTATATACAAGTTGGTATGATAGCTCCAGTAGGGGCTATTTAGATATAACTGGTGTATCTTATGAAACAACAAACGGCAGGTATACAATTAGTTGGTCATTAAAACTTGGTGATAATGGGAATGGAAGATACAATTTTGCTGCAGCAGCTGCGTGGATAGATGGCTCAGAAGTTAATTTTACACATGGTGCTGATAATTATAGTACTTATTGGTTTTATAATCAGTGGTCTAACGGTTCAACAGTAGCGAGTGGGACATTTACAACGACAAAAACGTCAGTAAGTTTGTCAGTTAAAGCTATGTTTGATGGCGGATATACTTCAGCAAGATGGAATAATAATCAATATTGTGTAAGTGGTAATGGTACATTAAGTATCGTTGCTCCTACTATCGGAAATCCGTCAGTTTCTTTTTCATCGATATCTCGTGATAGAACTAACATTTCCGCTTCTATATCTGCATCAGCTGGAACAAACGGTGGTAACGTTAGTGTTTCAACAACATTGAATAATGGAAGTGCTAAAACTGGTACTTCTCCATCATGGAGCGGATTAACACCGAATACTTCTTATACATTAAAAGCAACTGCTACAAACAGCGCAGGTTTGACGGCAACAGCCTCAGATACGGTGACAACAACAGGAAATGCCCCAGTCATAAACAGTATTGCAGTTTCTCCTTCAAGAACTTCCGCTATTTTTAACCCAAGTGTATCTTATGATACGAATGCAAGTTTCAGCAGTTACTCGATTAGATATGGAACATCGACAAGTTATGGCTCAACTTCTACAAGTACTACAATAAGTGGATTAACTCCAAACACTACTTATTATTATAGTATGACTGTAACAGATAACTGGGGAAGAACATCAACGGCTAAGACTGGTAGTTTTAAAACAACTGGTAATAATCCGACAATCAATTCGCATGGAGTAAAGACTTATGCTCAGACTTCTGTAGAAATGCAGTATTCAGCTTCTTATGATACTAATGATTCATTATCTTCATATAAGTGGGAATATGGTACTTCTACAAGTTATGGAAGTTCAGTTACTGGGACAAATATAATTAATGGTTTGAATGCAAATACCACTTATTATTATAAATTGACCGTTACTAGTACGCAAGGAAGAAATTCTACTACTACAGGTTCTTTTAAGACAGATCCTGCTACTGTTACGATAAGTGCTTTAGGCATATCTGAGATTACAGAAACAACGGCAAAAGTAGATTATACTTTCAATAATCCATCGAATGTTGAACAGTTTTATGTTATAGAAACTGTTCTTGAGAGAGAAGATGGAACTAGTCAAAATTATCAAGCAAACAATATAATTCCCCCTTATACCAAAGTATATGATAATTTAGAGCCAGGTTCTAAATATACTTGCAAAACTAGAGTTGGCATTAAAGGACAGAGTGGAACGGTATATTATTCTCAATGGGCTTCACAAGATTTTGAAACATTAGCAAGTACTCCTTTTGTGAAAATAGATTCTAATGGCGTGATTAAACATTACAAAGGATATGCTCTCGGAAAAAGTGATATATATAATGGATATAGCTCAGAATGGAAGAATGGGAACTATTCAGAGACGGTCAATTCTCCTATATCTTTTAATGGAGAGGGAGCCGGCGTTTCAAAAGTAAAATATATCGAGATAATGCCTAATGATACTTATACGTATGAATTTCCTGTCGAGCAATTCACAACCTCATCTGGTATAACTCTTATATTAACGAATGTTTCAGATATTATTCAGAAAGTTGTAAAAGTAACACCAGGACAATCCGGATCTATAAACACTGGTAGCAGTACTCGTTTATATATGACTTGTACAGGAACAAATTTAAGTAAAGAAACAGCAAAATATGTTCGTTTTAGTATTTATAGGTCTATAAAGAAAGTTCCATTGGATAAAGAATCAATAGTTACATTAAATAATAAGATAAGATATATAGATATATCGCAAAATGGATATATAAAAGGAACAACAACGGGTTCTGACGGAAAAATTATAGAACTTGATGTTTATGATAAACTAGGTAATAATATTGCTTTTAATAAAAACGTTACAATGGAAAGAGGTAGTGGAAGTAATCTTGAAAAAATTACTGATGGTAATCATGATGGTTCTTCTTATTGTACTTTAAATGAGAACAGCGCAGGAACTACAGTGAGAGTTGATTTGGGCCAAGAATATTCTTATGACCAAATAGATAGAGTTGTGTTATGGCGAGACGTTGACTCTATATACCAAGAAAGCAGACTTTTGGGATTAGATGCAAGCAAACAAATAACTTGGAAATTTCAGTCGTATAAGAGTGATGGGGTTTATAAAGAGACTTCTGAAGGATATACTGCTAGACCAAGAAAAGCTAAAACAAAACACAACATCTATATAACATCATTACTTAATGAATTGGACAGTCCTCCTTTTGCAGATAAGATAACAATAAATGCAGATTGGAATATATCTATTCCTCCTGTAATAGCAGACTTGACAACACATAGAGTAGATGCTATAATAGCAGCAAATAGTGGTAGATTATTAAAGAATGATGTTGGTGATCTAACGGCATTAACAACTACAGAAAAATCAAATTTAGTAGATGCTATTAATGAGATTTGGAATGGTATAAATAAAACAGAAGAAGAATTCACAGTATTAGATTTCGTATTAGAATCTATATTATGCGGTTAGGAGGGAGATTGATATGGCAGAGAAACATCCAGATGTAAAATTTGAGTATTCGTTTTCTGATGGTAAATATTGGTCTCCTTACGACCATTGTCGTGTTTGGGAAAATGGTACTTATGATTTAATGATAAGAGACAACTATGGTCAGACGGCAAAGAGAGTTTATGAAGAAACCAATGTTGTCGAAGATAAGGAGATACCGTTTAAAATAGAGTTTATTGATTTTATTGATTTCAATGACAATCCTATAGAATATTATGATGGTATAGTTGTAGCTAGAAGTAGTGGCAAGATGGTTATTACTATTCAAGGAAATTACAATAACCCTGTGCTTTATGAACGTATTAAAGGACAGGACGTATGGGAAAGAAAAGGGAGTTTTGTTAATAATAAACTTACGGTACGAAGCTTACATCAGGCCGAATACTATGTAGCAGATTCATATGGCAGAAGGTCAAAAACTTTTACTTCCGAAGTCGTCACATATACCCCTTATTCTCCTCGCCCAGCTATAACAATATTACATGCAGATTCTGGTGTACTCATTACAGAAGTAAGAGACGATACAGAGACGAATGCTGTTCCAAGAAGATATGCAATTAGTTATGATGATGGGAAAACTTGGTCAAATTGGCAATTGGGTAGATATTTTCAAAAATTAAAACCATCAACGGGGACTTACTGGATAAGAGTAAAAATAAAATATACCACTGGAGTCGAAAGTAATTCTGTGGGTAAAAGGGTAACAATAAAATAATGGAGGTGTTAATATGGCAATTTATGTTCCTAATATAATTGATAATTTAACTTCTACTTCAACTAAAGACGGATTATCTGCAAACCAAGGTAGAGTGTTAAAAGAGCAACAAGGAGATTTAACTGAATTATATACAGGTAATAAGGAGAGTCTTGTCGGAGCAATCAACGAAATCAAAGAAATGGAAACTACTTTAGCATCTCTATTAGATGAGATAAATGGAGAAGTGATATAGCGTAAAAACTACTGGTGTTTTTGCGCCTTTTTTTATGGAGGTTTAATTATGGATGAAAAAGAAATGATGAATAAAATAAAATACCTAATAAAAAAGAAAAGACCTTTGGAAGATATTCTTTTAGAAACTGGATTAAAAGAGTATGAAGTGTTCGGTTTTGTAGAAATGTTGAAACAAAATGGGTGGCAAGCAGAATATAAAGACGGCTTCTTCGTTTACCAAAAGGAACAACTTATTAAGGATAGGGACGTTTATAAAATGGCAGCTGGTGAGAAGCATAAGTTATTGTTTATTAGCGATACGCATTTGGGAAGTAAATATGATAGATTAGATATTTTAAGATATTTATATGATTTAGCAGAAGATGAGGAAATAAATACAGTGTTTCACGTAGGAGACTTATGTGATGGCGCGTATCCAAATAGACCAAATCATACTTACGAATTAAGAGCTCATGGGGCAGAAGAGCAACTTGAATATATTGTTGAGAAATATCCCTCTAAGACCGGAATTAAGACAATGTTTATTGGAGGAAATCATGATTACTCTCACGTAAGAAATGCCGGTTTTGATATAGGAAAAGCAGTCGCAAAGGAGCGTCCTGATATGATCTATTTAGGACAAGATGTTGCAGATGTTGATTATGGGAAGACAAGATTGAGATTATTTCACGGTTCTAAGGGCCAAAGCTATGCAAGAAGTTATAGGATGCAAAAATACGTAGAGCAAATTCCTACGGAAGAAAAACCGGACATATTGTTAATGGGGCATTACCACAATTCTTTTTATATGAAGTATGCAGATGTACATTGTTTCCAAGTTCCATCTACAATAGATCAAACTCCTTATGCGAGAAGTCTTGGCTTGAATAATGAAAAAGGGGCTTGGATTGCAGATTTGACAACAGATAAACAAGGTGGTATAATGACAATAGAACCTGAGTTTATAGACTTCAGTGGACAAAAAAGACTCGTAAGAAGAAAGAAGTAATTAAACCTTAATTTATGCCAACTCTATCTACTAAGTAACAGAGGGAAAAACAAGAAAGAGAAGGGGGTAAGACTATGGACGCAGTTATAGAAACAGCGAAAACAATAGGCATTACTTTGGCAGAGATTATTTTAGTTATCTATTTCTGTGTTAAGTATATAAATGCAGCTTTGAAAAAAGAAGATATAAGCAAAGGTGTTAGAGAACAAAGCGATCTTGATTTGCAAATAATTGAAAAAATGGATTATTACAAGGAATTGCTAAATGCAGATAGAATATTATTATTTGAATTTCACAATGGTCAGCATTATTCTAATTATAGAACAGCATTAAGAATGTCTCCATCTTATGAGGTATTCAAAGCGGGACAAAAAAGCAAAATGGCAGAATGTACAAATCTTCCAATATCTATTATGCCTAAATTGATATACGAAATTACACACAATGGGTATTCAGAGTGTAAGACAATAGAGGAGATAAAAGAAGATAAGGGGAACACTTATGAATTTAAAAAATCTATAGATGTATCCTCTTATTATGATGTAGCGATTAGAGATAAAAATAATAATATTATTGGATTTGTTGCCGTAGAGTGGGCATCAGAAAGACCAGAAGATGTTGATGTAATTCAAATAGAAAGATTGGCTGGTTTCTTAGAAGACAAAGTTAATGAAATAGTAGAAAATAATGAAAAAAGAAAAAAGAAGAAATTCTTAGGAATTTTTTAATGGAGGTGTAAAAAATGGAAGAGTGCAAAGAAGTACTTGCTTGGGAGCAAAAAATACAAAACATTGAGAGTGCACCTGAAGAAGCAAGATTAATGATTGCAAAGGCTTATATAAGAGATGATATACCAGATGAAAACGTTCAATATGAATTTAATACAGATAGTCCTGAGCAATTAAATGAAGATGGAGAAATTGAAAATCTAAACGCAGATGATCCTGAGGGGATAGGAGCTACAGGTTTTACAATGAGAACTACAAGACCCGCAAACAATAAGAATTTTATTACTAGAGGTTCTGGTGGTTGGAATACTTGTATAAAAGGAAATCCTAGATATCAATATGCAGATGCTTTAGCAAACTGCGTTGGTTATGCTAGTGGTAGATTTAATGAAATTATAAATATTGCTAGAGAAACAACCGGTTGTACTTATACAACATTAAATTGTAACGCAGTAGGATTTAAAGAAAGAGCAGAAGCGGCTGGATTAAAAACAGGTTCTACTCCAAGACGCGGCGCTATTATGTGTTGGGGTAAAGAAGGTGCTGCTGGACACGTTGCTATAGTTGAGAGAGTTAACAATAGCAATTCAGTATATACTTCAGAATCTGGATGGGGTTCAAGTGCTATATTCTGGAACAGTACAAGAAGTAATAATAACGGTAGATGGGGAATTGGAGCAGGATATTATTTTAGATGCTTTATCTATTTACCAGACGACGTACAAAAAGCTATAGATGCAGAAGAGCCAACACCTGCACCACAACCAACTCCAAGCGATAAATTTAATATTGGAGATAAAGTAGTTGTTAATGGACCTTTATATGTAAGTTCTACTGCTTCATCACCAGCAGGTCATGTTAGTAATAAGGTGACTAATATAACAAGAAAGAATCCTGGTTCAGCACATCCATATAACACTACAGGAGATCTAGGTTGGATGGATGAAAGTTCTATCAAAAAATATGAAGAACCAACACCAGCACCTACTCCAGCACCATCTACAGAATTAAATGTAGGAGATGCTGTTGAAATTATTGGAACAGGAAATGGTAGTGCTTATGGTGGAAGTAATACTGCTTATGGAATTGGTTGGAAAAGACAAATATTAAAGATTTGGAATGGAAAACCTTATCCATACCAAGTAGGAAATAATACTGCTACAACAGGGTTCTATAAAGCAGAAGCACTTCGAAAATTGTAATGAATAATTATTGTGTATATGAATTGTTTTTTCCAAATGGTAAAAGATATATTGGGATAACAGGAAAGAAGCCCGAGAGCCGCTGGAAGAAAGGAAAGGGATACCTGGGACAAAAGGTTTATAGGGCCATTGAAAAGTATGGCTGGGATAATATACAGCACAATATTTTGTATGATAATTTAAACAAAGAAGAAGCTTGTAAAATAGAACGAGATTTAATTAAAAGATATAATACACTAGATTGTTCTTGTGGATATAACTTTAGTGAAGGAGGAGATTGCGGTTCTTGTATGTCTGGAAATCGACATTGGACCTATAGTGTGCCTCGACCAGAAAATACCAGGGAAAAAATATCCAATTCCTTAATGGGAAGATATGTGGGAAAAGATAATCCACACCATACCTCAGTAAGGCAATTGCAATTGAATGGTTCTTGCATAAAAACGTGGGACAGTATTGCAGATATACAGAGAGAACTTGGTTATGGTCATGCTCATATAATTGATTGCTGTAAGGGGCGACGTAGTAGGGCCTATGGCTATAAATGGGAATATTCACAAAAAAAGAAGCTTTAAAAAAGATATAAAAAAAAGATAAGCGACTACCTAAAAAGGAGTCGCTCATCCTTGTAAGGAGGGGGATAAAAATGTTAAATGCAATTTTACTTACTTTAAAAACAATGGGATGGCTTGGTATAATTTTAGGTCTTTTGGTTATTGTTAATACTATTTGTGGAACATTGTATAACGTTGCTACAAAAAAAGAAACTTTTAGCTGGAAGAAACTATTTAAAGGAATTGGCAAGTCTGCTATATTTTATGTAAGCGCTGCTCTATTATCAGTTGCTTTCACAATATTACCTTTTATAAACGAAATGATTGTTAATACATTTGGCGTAATATTATTATCTAATGATTTATTAAATGCTATGTCAAGTATTGGTGTTCTTAGTGTTGTAATTGGAACTATTATAGTTCAAGGTAAAAAGGCAATTGAAGGTGTTACTAAATTGGCTAATATTAGTGCAGATACTGAAGTTATAACTTGGAAAGTTGAAATCCCAGAAGAAGACGAAGAAAAGGACACAAAATAGTCCTAATATAATAGACGAAGGGAGGGGAAATCATGGAAATATTAAGAGATAAGACTATCAATGCTGGCACTGTAAAGCCACAAGATAAAATTATTAAAAATATTACCGGAAATACTATGAGTATTCAAATTGATGGCGATGCAAAACTTTCTATGAAAGGCTCTCATGCAAATTTTGAATCAAACAACTCCTATGCTATTGCCTTAATAAACATGACGACTCTTGATAAAGTAACTGAGACAACTACTCCAGGTCTTTATCTTGCTATCGTAGAAGGCATAGATGAAATGGAATTAGAGATTTCTGGTAGTGGTGTTATACATTGGAAGGAATTAGGTGATTAATATGGCTAAGACAGACGGAGTAGCAAGAATAATCGCTCTTGCCGCTTTGGGCAAGAACGGTGGAGGTAGTACAGGTGGTACTACAAATTATTTAGAATTAGCCAATAAACCTAAGATTAACAATGTAGAATTAACCGGAAACAAAACATTAGAAGATTTGGGTATTAATATACCTGATTTAGAAAATTATTATACGAAAGATATAGTTAATGAGGAACTAAATAAGAAACAAAACGCTCTAATTGCTGGTGACAACATTACAATAGACGGAAATACGATTAGTGCGAAAGGGGAACAACCTATATTTTACATATATATTGACAAAAGTACACAACGAATAAATGGCGAAACGTACACTTACCCAAGCGATTCTCAAATAGCACAAGATTTCAGAGAATTTCTAAGCACTGTAGACAATATGAATTTTAAAATAGTCGTTAAGTTTAACGACCAGTTTATTAACGATGGAAGTTATATAGAATGTTACCCAAACGCATCTTTGGATAAAAGTCCTAGTGAATATGCTTCTAATCATGTAGGTCTTTCATTTGTATCGGCAGTTCAGTACGAGGATTATACTTTAAACAATGAGGGATTAGGATTTAAAGTATGTGTGAGTATTGGTATACACAATGGAGAGTATACTTCCATTAGTATACATACGGTACCTTTACCATATTTACCTATTACTAGTACTAACAATTCTAATGTCGTTAATTTCGTTCCAACGAAAAATTATCATCCAGCGACTAAGAAATATGTGGACGATAATGTAAAAACATACACGGCTGGAGAAAATATCACAATATCTGAAGATAATGTTATTAGTGCTAATGTATCTGGAGGAACAGATACTAACGCTGTTTATACATATTATGCCCCATATTCAGATGACGATTGGTTTACCGAAGAAAACGTAGCAAACATATTACAGACAGTAAAAGATAAAGGATATTCTAACTTCGAGTTATGTACTTTAAATGGTAGTCATTATGCATTAAGAAGCGGCGGAAATTTACAAGCTTTAACTACAACAGAAGAGTATTACGATCTGGAATATCTACCAAATGATTTAAAATATTATACTTGGTATACGTTTTCTGCTAAGTTAGATGAAAACGGTAAAATTGTGATAGGAGAATTACGTAAAAATGATTTAACTGCTGAGGAATTGGTAAGTAATCTGACATACTCTTCTTTAGCAGGACTTCCTGGATATGATCAGTCAGTATCTCATTTAATATTACAAGCTAATGCTGGAAATCTTGAATGGGATTCATCGTTAGATGGTGGTATATTCGGAGACAGCTATACAGATCCTGCTTATTATACAGAAAAACAAGTTGATAAAATAGTTACCGACACTGTAAATGAAGCATTAGGAGGCAGGTACTAATGGAGACAGAAGGTAAAAAGATATTAGTAAATTATCTTACTGACATCGCAGATACTTTTAGAAGTATTACAGGAGAAACTGATACAATAAGTGCGGAAAGTTTCGCAAAAGAAGTTCAAACAGTAGCTACACCAAGCTCAAAAAACTCATATCAAAGAAATTCTATAGAAGAAATGAATGCGATAACTGATGCAAAGGATGGAGATACTTGCTTATGTTGTTATGAGGATAGTAGTAATGTTACTAAAGATACTACGGTTAGTATAATAACCTTTCCAGAAGAAGTTGTATTTGAGAATGCTATTACTGAATATTATAATGCTAATATAAGAGCGGTAGATAGTAGTGTTGAGCTTTGGGGAATGATTGATTTGACACCTGATGGGTTTATGTTTCAAGTAGATAAGATGGATGACAATAGTAGAATTAATACTCGTTACAACTCAGAAGATGGAGTTACTTATAGATTAGATAGACTGGATGTCGAGGGAAATTTTGAACTAATTAATGAAAGAACAGTAGACTTTAAAACGAAAATTAAGATTGAAGGCACAAATGAATATATAGGGACGTTTTTAATTGCTCCTAATCAAGTTTTTGTAGGTCTATATAAATACAAAATAACTGGAAAACATTAGGACTAAATTATCCTTTAGATAGGTACAATGTTGAAGCTTCACAAAAATATTACAACGACGGAGTGCAAGTAGGAATGTTAGGTAATACGGAAACGTCACAAGGAGTACAAAAATTGAATGACTTTATTAAAAAATATGGAACAGATTTTGTATATCCAAAAGACATGTCTCGTTGCTTTTCAAATTATGAGGGAGAAAGAATTCCTCTATTGGAATTGAATCCAAACACTAGTAATGTCACTAATATGGAAGAATTATTCTCTGGATGTCGTTCTTTGAAGTCTATTCCGGCGATAAATACACAAAATGTAACCAATATGCAGCTGATGTTTTTCCAATGCAAGAAGCTTTCTTCTGTGCCAGCATTAGACACTTCTAATGTAACCAATATGGGCTTGATGTTTGCGGGTTGTGAATCTTTAACGACAGTGCCGTTATTAAATACTAGCAATGTAACCGAGATGGGCGGTATGTTTTCAGGTTGTCATTCTCTCGTTGAAATTCCAGCATTGGACACGAGTAAGGGTAAATTTTTGGCAGCGATGTTTGCAGGGTGTTCATCTCTAAAACAGATTCCTTTGTTAAATACAAAAAGCTGTACTAATATAAATGGCATGTTTGAGGGATGTACATCTCTTGAAACAGTGCCTATTCTTGATGCAAGCAATGTGGGTGATATCAGTAAGATTTTTAAAGATTGTCCGTCATTGGTAATGTTAGGCGGATTAAAGAATCTTGGCATGGATTATTCTTCGGCTTATTATATACACGCAAATAAGAGGGAATATACCTTGGATTTATCTTATAGTCCATTATTAACACACGATAGTTTAATGAATGTAATAAATAATTTATATGATATAAAATCTAAAGGAGTTAAAACTCAAACACTTCAATTAGGAGATACAAATAAAGCAAAATTAACTGCAGAAGAAATAGCAATTGCAACCAATAAAGGTTGGAATGTTATATAAATAAGGAGGGAATACATTAAAAATTAAAAGAGGTTTAAAAGCCGATATTAGTAAACTAACATTAGTAGCTGGAGAGTTAGCAGTAGCATTGGATACTCAAGAGTTATATGTTGGTGATAATGAAGGAAATGTAAAAATAGTTAAAGGTGGAGCTTCTGGAGCTGTAGAAAGCGCTAATAAATTAACAGTAGCAAGAACAATTACAGCAACAGGAGACGCAACTGGTTCTACTTCATTTGATGGATCTCAAAATGTTGAGATGGCATTAGAATTAGCAACTAGCGGAGTAACTGCTGGTACTTATTCAAAAGTAACTGTTGATGCAAAAGGTAGAGTAACAGCTGGCTCTAATATTACTGTTGAGGATATTGGAGATTTATCAACAACTT
>ERZ779830.197-NODE-197-length-15926-cov-3.36935_pt1 | contig 15926 bp, 14 predicted proteins | sample MGYA00511251_ERZ779830 | MGnify/ENA primary metagenome ERZ779830 (study PRJEB29588, sample SAMEA2146731) | human gut metagenome | biome: human gut; feature: human-associated habitat; material: faeces | place: Denmark | collected 2008/2010 ... | reverse complement strand
TGATTTTTTCATTTCACTTACATTTTAAGGAGTCAACCATATGTACAAAAAGACAGCCCCCAATGATTAGAAAAATCTGTCCTTTTTTCTTTTCGTAAATCCTGCAAGATGATATGATGAAAAGAATGAGGATAAAAAGAACACAAGTAACGATACCAAGGGGATAGTATGGTAACAAACGAAAGCAAAATTCCCCCAATGACGACTTCATAATGAAAGAAAGATTGAATAAAAAAAAGACTAAAAGATAATTATTCAAATAAAATGTGTATATTTGCGGTAGACTTTGCTCTACAACCTAAACAGACAATAACAAAATGCTGCACACCATTTATTTCATTTACGGACTGTGCGTCATGTTCTATTTCATGATGTCATGGCTCTTCTTCCATAAGGACAAAGAACTACTATCAAGACTCGTGGCAGTCTTGATGCTGGTTATCGGTGTGCAATGTTTGAAGAATCTTTATTTTATCAAACCCATAAACGATCCTAACGAGATAAGATGGATGATGACAATAGCTTCCGACGTGGTGGCAATCCCTTTATACGCCTTTATCCTCATCGAACTATGCAGTCCTACAAGCCTCACCCGTCGTACTATCATCGTACATGAGCTACTATTTATAGCACCTTTTGTCCTCTTCATCTTGACCAAAAATGTCTTATTCTATTACGCTGAGGTGTTCGAAACATTCGCTTATGGCCTTTATTTTACGATATGGGGAATCATCGCCATTCCCAGATACAACAGAGAACTAAAACAACGCTTCTCCTATACCAAAAACATCAATCTAAACTGGTTGCGCGCCATATTCCTGTCATTTGTATTCATCTTGATACTCTGGATAGCTAACAGCATATATGCAGATTATATCATCGAAGCACTATATATGAGCATTTCTTTGGTGGTATGGATGTTCATAAGCTACTATATCTATAAACACGAGTCAGTGCTTGACGAACTATCTGACAGTCAATATATTGACATGCAAGATGACACTGCAACCATCACAAAAGACACCCAAATCGGAAAACGCATAGCCATTCTTTTCGAAAAAGAAAAGGTTTATCTGAACCCTAACCTCAAAGTATCAGACATAGCTGCAACCATAGGCACCAATCGCACCTACGTCAGTGCATACTTCAACAAAGAAACTCAATGTACCTTCTACGACTATGTCAACAGATTCCGCATCGAATACGCCTGTAAGCAACTTGACTGTACGGACGACAAAATCGTTCAGATAGCTGAGACTTCTGGATTCAATAGTGCGCAGGCTTTTATCCGTGTTTTCACCAAGATAAAAGGAATATCTCCCAGCAAATATCGTAAAGAGAGAAACAGATGATTCGCAATGTATTTAGAATACGTTGCGAATCGTTTTTTACGCATTGCCACCTCTATTTACCTTTTGCAAAGAATAATTTGAGAGATTGTTAACTATCTTTCTTCGTTTATTCCTAAATTTGCAAAAAGATGAAAACATAAAAGTCATCTATATTACTAATAATCAATTAATCAATCATCTAACTACAAAGCTTATGAAGAAAATGAAACAAATGGCACTTGCAGTCTTGTTGATGCCACTCTTATTTGCTTGCTCAGGAGGCAGTTCGACCGACACCAACCTGTATGGCTCTCTACCAGAGAAGTATGAAAAGTTTATGCAGGAAAAAGCCGATCTGAAGAAACAGGCCGAAAACATCAAGACAGAAGCCGACAAAAAGGAATTGATCGAGAAATCGAAAAAGATGCAAGCGGAATGGAAAGTAAAGATCGAAGAATGTGCAAAAACTCTCAATGGCAAACCTATTGAGGTAGAGAAATGTGATTTCACAATAACAACTCCCCTCTCATTAGAGTTTACAGACTTCTATAGTAACTCTAACTTGACGCCTTCATTCAAGATAAATGGTGAAGCAACAGCCACATCAGACATGAAGACAGGCAATGATTTTATCCTCCCAAGCGAGAATGTTTACCTCGTAGGGTACAACGCTGAAGGTCAGGAGGTTTACAAGACCCTGGTAGGCAACATTGCAGCTGAAAATGTGGATGGCAAGACATTTGTAAAAGCTGGTACACCTGTGGAATTCGATAACGTGAAATTCAGTAAGTCAGACATCGAAAATGGTTGCAAGGACGCCAAGACCTACAAGTTGGAACTTAAACGCCTCTAATAAATAATCCAAATTTCGCAAGTTCAGAAGTTAAAGGAGTTATCGCTCCCTACGGTCGCTGAGGAGTAAAGACAATAGACTTTTTGGCGCAGTTTTTAAGTAGCAAGACATACGTCTTAACTTCCTCCTTAATTCCTTTAACTTCCTGGTATGCGAAAGTTCAGTAAATAAAAAATAGAAGATTATGGAAGAACTCATAAAAACCATCAAACAATATAAAGGAATCGCTATAAATGCCAGCGCAGTCCTTATGTTTATATTCTTCGGATTCGGTTCTGTCCTTGACGTGATGGGGAAAGTCCAGATGAACGGATTGAACTTGTTGTTTAAAGGCAGTGGATTAGGTTTTCACTGGTTTTTAGCATTGCTAATATTATTAGTTCCGATACTGATAGTATTAGGCAAATCTGTAAAACTGAAGTTTACTGGCAAGATGAATGAGAACTACTACACCATATGCTTCGTAGTAGGATTCATCCTCTGCGCTGTCTTTGGCTTAACACTGAAAGATCAAGTCAGTTTAGCTTGGGGTGGTTGGCTTTATATGGTGACAGCCGCAGTAGGCATCGCTTTATGTAATATCGAAAAATTGGCAAAAAACAAAACGGAATGATAAAATCGAAAAGGCGCTTCTACTATCTTATCGGCTGTGGAAGCACCTTATTCTTTCTGGCTATCGCAGTCTGGATAGGTATATGCTTGCTCAACCGCCCTCCCTATCTCATGCCCGACACAACAAGGTTTGAAACAGGTGATATCTTTTTCAGCGTGGGTGACTCGTGGGAATCGGTAGCTGTAAGAGCACTATCGGGTACCAGATCCCTTGAGGTGGCCGACTCTACCCCATCCCATTGCGGCATAGTCATCAGGAATGACGATGGGGTGAAGTTAGTTCATGCCTCTACTGTAGCCAAAAAGATCGTCATGGAAACAACAGAAGAATATCTACGCAGCAACGGCTCATACTGCATCTATACCAGGAAGGCACCCTGTAGAGTGGACACCCTGGCCATCAGAAAGACCGTAGAGGCATTGGTGTCGAAAGGTGTGCCTTTTGATTTCAAATTCGACCATACCACCCCTGATGCCCTCTACTGCACAGAGATGGTGGTAAGCGTATTTGAAGCCAACAATTACTTCTGCTTCTCTAAGTTACGTAAACATAGCTATATGTATCCCGTCGATCTTTTGACTCTGATTGCTCTGCAGGAAGAATCAAGTAAAAAACACTAAAGCCATTAATGGTAACAGAAGATGACAAAACTCGTTGTCATCATACATGATAACAGAAAAAAGCAAGTAGGGTGTTTCATCCTTTTTGATACACCCTACTTGATAATTATCTTCCCAACAATATCTTCTTGATATCGTTGAGTTTATTCAATGCCTCTACCGGGGTAAGATTATTCACATCCAGACCAAGAATCTCATCACGTATCTGCGTCAGCACAGGATCATCAAGCTGGAAGAAACTGAGTTGCATACCCTCCTTCTGCTCATCAAGATGCTTTACATTAGGCTTGCCTGCACCCCCTACTCCCGCATTATCATCTTCCAACTGTTTCAGTATCACGTTGGCACGATTTACAATGCTTCTGGGCATACCGGCAATCTCTGCCACATGAATACCAAAGGAATGCTCACTTCCACCAGGTTCCAACTTGCGCAGGAAGATAACTTTTCCGCTCACCTCCTTCACACTCACATTGAAGTTCTTGATACGCGCGAAGTTCTTCTCCATCTCGTTAAGTTCATGATAATGAGTGGCAAAGAGTGTACGCGCCTGAGCCTTCTTATGCTCGTGCAGATACTCCACAATGGCCCATGCTATAGAGATGCCGTCATAGGTGGAAGTACCACGTCCCAATTCGTCGAAGAGCACCAACGAGCGAGGCGATACATTATTCAAAATGTTAGCAGCCTCTGTCATCTCCACCATAAAGGTAGACTCTCCCAAAGAGATATTGTCGCTGGCTCCCACACGGGTGAAGATCTTATCCACCAAACCTACTCTCGCACTCTCTGCAGGAACAAAACAACCCACTTGAGCCAACAGAACTATCAAAGCCGTCTGTCGCAGCAGAGCCGATTTACCAGCCATATTAGGACCCGTAATCATCATTATCTGCTGCTTCTCTGTATCAAGCAACACATCATTGGGCACATATCTTTCCCCTAATGGCAACTGGGTCTCGATAACAGGATGACGCCCCTGCTTAATGTCGAGCACCTGCGAGTTGTCTATTACAGGTCGTACATAACGATTCTCGTCCGAAGCCTTTGCAAACGACAACAGACAGTCCATTCGGGCTATCAGGTTGGCGTTGATCTGTATTTGTGGAATATATTCCTGCATAGCAACAATCAGCTCATTGAAAAGCTGCGTTTCCAAGATCAATATCTTCTCATCTGCACCGAGAATCTTCTCCTCATATTCCTTCAGTTCCTGGGTGATGTAACGTTCTGCCTGCGCCAGAGTCTGCTTGCGAATCCAGTCTTCAGGCACCTTGTCCTTAAAGGTATTACGAACCTCGAGATAATAACCAAAGACATTATTATAGCCCACTTTAAGGCTCGATATACCCGTCTTCTCTATCTCCCGCTCCTGTATCTTGAGCAGATAGTCCTTTCCATGTCGGCTGATAGCACGCAGGTCGTCCAGTTCGGCATGATAGCCATCGGCTATAACATCTCCCTTATTAACCAACTGAGGCGGATCGGGCTGTATCTCCTTGGCGATGCGTTCCCTCAGCGTATCACACAGATTGAGTTGCTCTCCCACTCGTTTCAAAGCCTCATTCTTGGCATGCTCGCAAGCTGTCTTGATAGGCCGAATGGCTTCCAGGGCATGCTGCAGCTGCACTACCTCACGTGGAGAAACTCTGCCCACGGCAACCTTGGAAATAATACGTTCCAGGTCGCCTATGCGATGCAGCTGTTCATCCAGCAGTTGACGGAATTCTGGCTCTTTGAAGAAATATTCCACAATGTCGAGTCGCTCATTGATAGGGCGTACATCCTTCAAAGGGAATACAAGCCATCTGCGGAGCATACGTCCACCCATGGCCGTTACCGTGCGGTCGATAACATTCAGCAGCGAAGAACCATCCTCCTGCATCGGAGCTACAAGTTCCAAACTACGTATGGTGAAGCGGTCCATGCGTACAAACTTGTCTTCCTCTATGCGCGAGAGGGCCGTGATATGGTTAATCTGGGTATGCTGAGTAATCTCAAGATACTGCATGATGGCACCGCTGGCAATAACACCATTCTTCAGGTGTTCCACACCAAAGCCCTTCAACGACTTGGTCTTGAAATGCCCCAACAGTTTCTGGCGAGCTGTCTGTTCTGTAAACACCCAGTCGTCCAGTTCGAAAGTACAGTATTTGGTACCGAAAGCCTGCTCAAACTTCGACTTCATGGCGCGGTCATAAAGCACCTCTTTAGGCTGAAAATTTGCCATCAATTTCTCCACATAATCGGGAGTTCCCTCTCCTGTCAGGAACTCTCCTGTAGAGATATCGAGGAAAGCCACACCGCAGGCCGCCTTTCCGAAGTGCACGGCAGCAAGAAAGTTGTTTTCCTTGTAGTTCAGCACATTATCGCCCATGGCCACACCCGGTGTCACCAGTTCGGTAATGCCACGCTTCACCATCTTGTCCATTTGGCTCAGTCCTTTCTTGCCCTTTATTTCCTGACGCTTCTTCTTAGGGTCTTCCAGTTGGTCGCAAACAGCCACGCGCTTACCAGCCCTTATCAACTTGGGCAGATAAGTGTCGAGAGCATGATGAGGGAAACCAGCCATCTCTGCTCCACCTGCCGAACCGCCATTGTTACGACGTGTCAGCGTGATGCCGAGAACCCTGGAAGCCTCTATCGCATCCTCGCAATATGTTTCATAGAAGTCGCCACATCTGAAGAGCAACAATGCCTCGGGATGCTTTGCCTTCATCTCGAAAAATTGCCTCATCATGGGCGTCAGACCTTTATCGTTGTTTGCCATTGTTTATTTCCTGTACTTATTTATTTGTCCCGAAACGGCTATACCATGACTTTTCCAGCCGTATCATCAGAATTGCAAAAATATGAAAAAATGAGGAGAAAACAAAATGATTCTACATTAATTTAATGTTTTTTTGATGGAAAAGAGCTTCCTTTTGAACGTTTTCGATAATAATTACGTACTTTTGTATCGAAAAGTTGAGTTACGAAAGAAGACCAACAGAAAAGCAAATATGACAAAACGACAAACATACATCATAGCTTTAGCCATCACTTGCTGCATACTTGTGGCAATAGGCATGACTTTACACTTTGGCAGAAAAGCCTCTACACCACCCGCCCCCACTCCTAAACCCAATATCGTGGCAAAGGAAAAGCCACAGCCCAAAGACACCATTAAGAAGGTGAAACCCGTAGTCAGAAAAACAGACTACACCATCAGCGGAACTCTTACCGACGAGGAGGGGAACGGAGTGGCCGACGTCATCGTCAGCGATGGCTACACCTGTGTGAAAACCGATTCTACAGGCAGATACAAGATGAAGCGAGACAGTCTGGCACGGTTTATATACTATTCTGTTCCAGCCGATTGCGAGGTTCCCACCCATTCTGATACCGACCGCACGGCTTGCTTCTATCAGGCTGTCAAAGCTAAAAAGAAGATATACGACTTTTCGCTTACCCGCCTGCCTTATGGCAAGGAGAGGCAGTATAAGATGATCGTTATCGGCGACCCGCAGGTTACCAATGCCATCAGCCCCTATTACGACTCGCCAGACGACAATCCCATCAAGAAAAGCGACGTAGAACGATTTACTACCCAGACGATGCGCGACATCCGACAAACTATCAGAGACCAAAAACCCGGTACACCCGTCTATGGACTCAGTATGGGCGATGATGTACAATACTATGGTGGCTACAATCCACAACTGGAACGTCAGATTCGCGAGGCTTTAGGCTCGTCAGAGATGCGACTCTTCTCCGTTATAGGCAACCACGACCAGGACGGAAAGTCACTCTACAAACGCAAATGGGAGGAAAACTTCGGACCTACCGACTATTCCTTCGACCGTGGCGATGAGCACTATGTATGCATCAACAATTGTTTCTTCACCAAGGGCAAGGCCTATTATTCGCCTGGCGAACTGCACGCCTCGCAGATGCGATGGCTCAAACAAGACCTCGCGCTCACCCCCAAAAATAAGAAGGTAATACTTTGCTACCACATTCCATTTACATTTGGCAACGCCCCCTATAGAAAGGCAAAACCCGTTGGCATAGAGAGCGAGAAAGGACATTTCACGTCTTCCCGCCTGTCGTCGCTGCTTGCTCTTTTAGAATCATTTGAGGGAGGATACGAACTCTTCTGCGGTCACACCCACTTTGCCTGCAACCATGAGATAGAATATGAGGGACGCCATGTCATGGAGCATTGCCATGCTGCCGCCTGCGGAAACATCTGGCAGTCGAACGTAAACATCTGCGGAACGCCCAATGGCTATTATGTCTATACCTTCGAAGGCACCCGCCTCGCCGACTGCTACTACAAGGGCACATTCTGGAAAGCCAACAAGCAGATGACACTCTTTCGTGCCGAAACCAACTTCAATCAGGAATCATACGCCGACGACTGGAACCTGCCATCAAAAAAGAATGTACTGATAGCCAATGTATTCAATGCCGACAGCCGTTGGAAGATATATGCCATCGAAGACGGCAGACAATATCCCATGCACCGCATCAGCAGCAAGGGACAGGATGCCTTTGCCACGGGTTATCACCACAAGTACAGCAAATCGGTATCCTACTGGTTCGTCAGCAAGCAGAATGGTTACCTCATCATGAACCACCTGTACTATTATGAGCCCAAGAATCCCGATGCCCATATCACCATCAAGGCGATCGACCCTTATGGACACACCTATACGGCCAGCAGTTCTGACGTCATCACCGAACCCTTTGCCAACTTCGCACACTACTACAAGAGCGAATACAAAGAAGTTAAGAAGCAGAAGGAACAGATGCGCAAAGATTCGCTCGAAACAAAGAAAGAAGACCATGCCAATGCAATACAGTAATCTTATCGTTTTGACTTAAAAGAACTTACATTTAACATCATTTGCACAGAATAATTTGGAACTTATCCAAAAAAGTTATATATTTGCCACATCTATCCATCATCATCATGATGAATAGTGAAAGTAATTAACCTTAAAAAATAACTTTTTAAAACGAAACATTATGAAAAAGTATGTATGTGATGTATGTGGCTGGGTGTACGACCCAGAAGTAGGCGATCCTGAAGGCGGTATAGCACCAGGAACAGCTTTCGAAGACATTCCCGACGACTGGGTTTGCCCTCTGTGCGGAGTAGGCAAAGACGAGTTCAGCCCCATGGACTGATATAAGTTACTAACCCACTCATTCATTTAACTTTTTTATATAGGAGGAAACATGATGACTAAAACAAGACAAGTGTATCGCTGCCCTATCTGCGGCAACGTAGTAGAAGTATTGCACTCAGGAGCCGTTCTGAGTTGCTGTGGACAACCCATGCAGTTGATGGAAGAAAACGCCACCGACGGAGCTTATGAGAAGCATGTGCCTGTCATTGAGCCCATAGAAGGCGGTTATCGGGTAAAGGTGGGAAGCGTAGAACATCCCATGATGCCCGAGCACTATATCGAGTGGATAGAATTACTCACCCCTACCGATGTGTTGCGCCATGAACTGAAACCAGGCGAGAAACCCGAGGCTATATTCATGACAGACGCCACCGAGGTGACTGCCCGTGAATATTGCAATCTGCACGGATTATGGAAAGGAAAATAAATTATTTCATTGAATACTACTAAAAAGGACCATGAGCACTCATGCTCATAGTCCTTTTTTATTGAGTTACTTGAAAAAGCGGTTCAGTTGCTTCATAGCCTTGTCAAACTGCTTGGCAGGCAACACATAGTTTTTCACAGGATTCATCTTGGCATCATAGACATCGAGGGACCCCTGGGCTGTCTTCTCCAGAATACTGTCCTTCCCTATAATGAAAGCATAGTTCAGATTGCTTCCCACCACATGCCACAGACGCGGAGTCTTATCGGTCATCAGCCGCCCCATAGAATAGTCGTCTGTAGGATTCTTCACACCCAGATATTCCTTCATCAACGTAGGAACCATGTCATAATGAGTAGTACGATGTGTGTACTTATGTGCCTGTTGTCCAGGAACATGCCATATCATTGGCACTCCTATCTGATGAACTGAGAAATTGCTGTTATGTCCCCAGTAGTTGCGATGATTCTCATTGAACTCCTGGCTATGGTCGCCTGTCAGCACAACGATGGTATTATCCATAAGTCCCTGTTTCTTCAAAGCCTCAAACACCTTGCCCAACAGCAAGTCGTCCTGATAGCAGGTGTTGCGATACAGGTTCCAGAAAGGAGTTGGATCCATATCGTTGTTAAGCTTGGTATAATCGGCAAACGCCCATGCTGGTTGGAAATGTTTGTTCTTGTCGGCTGGCAACTCAAAACTATGGGGTAGGTCGAAGAAGAGGAACGAGAAGAAAGGCTTTTTCTTGTCCTTTCTGCCTTCCATATCGGCAATAAACATATTGGCCACTCTCGTATCACGCTCCAAGGCTGTATTGCCCTTGGTCTCGGTGTGTATGCCGGGCACACCTCCAAAGATAACTCTTCCAAAAGGAGGGTCTGCCCATGTAGCACTGGGATAAGTCTGAATGTCGTAGCCCAGAGCTTGCAGTCTGCGGATAAGCAATGGTTGGACACGAGCCGGTTCAAAACTCTCCCAATAATAGCACGACAAACCAAAGAAGAGACTGAACACACCACTTCGCGTACCATTGCTGCCACTCACATGATTGACAAACCATTGATTCTGTTCGGCAAACTGATAGGTATGAGGCATACATTCTGGAGTAAGTGCCCTGCGATTCCATGAATCTAACAAGATAACCACAATATTGGGCAGAGAATCGGGTTCCACCGTCTCAAGTTGATGTACGGGATACAGCAAGTCTGTACTCTGTCGACCATTGGTCTGCCCCACTCTTCTTGGCTGTTTACAGCCCCACTTAAGCAACAAACCATTCGAGGTAGTAGGGAAATAATAAGGCAGCAAAGTGGCACTCTTCATAACCGACTGATGCTGATAGAATGCAGCATAGATATGCCATAGATGAGCATAAAGTGTACAACCTACGAAAATACCTGCCACCAACCAGACATAAGCTTTCTTCCTCAACAGCCACACGCGATGCGACAGATACCAAACACCTACCACAATGGCGGCAACGATGGCAAAAAGTCCTGCTTCCTTAAGATAAAGCAAGGCATCGAAGTTGAATATCTCGCCTGCTCCATCACCGAAAACCATACTCAACACAAAACCATTGATATGGAAATGGTAGATAGCATAGACCTGAGAGTTAAGATAGTTGAGCACACAGAGCAGCACCACGCCCACTATCTGCACTACCCTTGCCGTCTTGGGAAAACGGCATAACAGCACAAGGAAGCCCAACAGATAAGGCAATAAAGCAAACTGCGAGGCATGGCTCACACAGGATGCTGCAAAGAAAACCCATCCCTCAAAATCCATATAGTCGAGGACGGGACTACCCACGATGTAGAAGCCAAACTGAATAGCTATCAATATTGTGGAAAAGGCATAAAACAAAAATCCTTGTTTCAGGCCATTTATCAATTGATTCTTATAAGTCATATTTAGGTAAAAAACTTTTTTCTTCCAAACTTGTCTATAGCTTCAGGAGTTTGGCAAACTCCCATACTACGATTCCTGCCGTAACACTGACATTGAGCGAGTGCTTGGTACCAAACTGAGGTATCTCAAGACAGCCGTCACTCATATCCACCACGTCCTGCTTTACTCCTTTCACCTCGTTGCCGAAAATAACGGCATAGCCTGTAGAGTGTGAAGTATTATGAGCATCAGGGAGATTCTGCAGTTTGGTGGAGCCTTCCACCTGCTCGATACTATATACAAAATAGCCTTTCTCCTTCAATTTCTCCACAGCTTCCTCGGTGGTCTTGAAGTATTTCCAATCTACGCTGTCCTCTCCGCCAAGAGCAGTCTTGTGTATCTCGGCATTGGGAGGCGTGGCAGTAATGCCGCACAGATAAACACCCTCTACCCTGAAGGCATCGCACGAACGGAACACACTTCCTACATTATATAAAGAGCGTACATCATCGAGAACCACTATCAGGGGCAGTTTCTCTGCTTCCTTGAACTCCTCCAGCGTGAGGCGGTTCATCTCTATCGTTCTTAACTTACGCATTTCCCTCTGCTTCCTTTGTTTTATAAGCCAAGGCGTACATACGTATCTGCTTGATCATGGCCAAGAGACCGTTGCTGCGTGTAGGACTCAAGTGATCTTTCAATCCTATCTTCTCTACAAAATACAGGTCGGCATCCATGATTTCAGAAGGAGTATGACCGCTCAATACACGTATCAAAAGGGCTATAATGCCTTTTACGATGAGCGCATCGCTGTCGGCTGTGAAGACAAGTTTACCGTCCTTATAGTCACATTGCAGCCACACACGGCTCTGACAGCCGTCGATTAAGTTCTGCTCGTTCTTGTATTTCTCGTCGAGAGGAGCCAGTTCGTTGCCCAAGTCTATGAGCATCTGATACTTGTCCATCCAGTCGGTAAAGTCCTGAAACTCCTCTACTACCTCGTCCTGCAATTCGTTGATTGTTGCCATTATTTTATCTCCTTTATTTCGTTTACAGTTATCAGTTTGTATAGTTTGTCATTAGGGCGCACCTTGCCAGGCACAGGGATAGATACTCTCCAGCCCTGCTTGGCCAGCTCTACAGGCTTCAGCTCATAGCGTATCTCATCGGCATTGAGATACATCACACCTGTGGTGTTGCCCGTAATGAGCAGTTTCTGTCCCTGCTCTATCTCAGAAGCCTCTATAGCCACCTCTGCCACACCAAGCTTGGAGAAGTATTTCATCACTTTGCCCACGAGCACCTTCTTCTCTGTAGCTACAGAGCCATAGTGCTTGTTCCATTCGCCAAGAGTCTGTCCCTGATAATATCCGTCCCAGAAACCGCGATTGAAGACGGTAGCCAACTTCTCGTCCCAGGCATCCTTCTTCTCCTCGGTAAAGGTTCCGTCGAGCACAGAGGCTATAGCCTCCTTGTAGCATTTCACTACTGTGTATACATATTCTGCACCACGGGCACGTCCCTCTATCTTGAACACACGCACACCTGCATCCATCATACGGTCGATGAAACGTATGGTCTTCAGGTCTTTAGGACTCATCACATACTTGTTGTCTATCTCGAGCTGATTGCCTGTTTCATTGTCTGTAACCGTATAGCTTCGACGACATATCTGCACACACTCTCCTCGGTTGGCAGAACGGTTGGCATTGGCAAGACTCATATAGCACTTGCCCGATACAGCCATGCACAAAGCACCATGACAGAACATCTCTATTCTGATCTTCTTGCCCATAGGGCCGCAGATGTTCTGGCGTTCTATCTCTTCATGGATATGCTTCACCTGGTCCATATTCAGTTCGCGTGCCAATACAGACACATCAGCAAAACGGGCATAGAACTTCAGTGCCTCGGTATTGGAGATGTTGAGCTGGGTAGAAAGGTGTACCTCCTCTCCTACCTCATTACAGTAGGCCATGACAGCCACATCGCTGGCTATAACAGCCGAGATGCCTGCCTCCTTGGCTGCATCAATGATTTCTTTCATCGTAGCAATATCGTCATCATATATCACAGTATTTACCGTCAGATACGTCTTGATGCCGTGTTCATTGCAGGTGGCTGCTATTTCGCGCAGGTCGTCGATAGTAAAATGGTTGGCAGAGTGTGAACGCATATTCAACTTGCCAATACCGAAGTATACCGAGTCTGCACCAGCCTGTATGGCAGCAGCCAACGACTCGCGTGAGCCTACTGGTGCCATGACTTCAAATTCGTTAATACTTGTATTCATGAATCTATTTTCGTAATTATGGGTGCAAAGTTAAGCAAAAAATATCCGTTAGCGCAAGTTTTCATAAAGATTATTAAAACCAAGCCAGTTTTTTGCCATAAACTTGCTTGGTTCCTATCGTTTTCTTACTTTCACAAGTAACAATTATCAATATCTATTTATGGAGGGAATTACTTCAAATGCTGGATATAATCATCAAAATCCTTGGCACTTCCATCTTTATTACATAGCTTCTTCAACATTCTTTTGCGCGACATGGATATGTCGGACAATGTACATTTCATGAAGTTACTGATGGTAGAGGGAGAGAAATGCAACCTTGTAAGCAAACAAATGTGATATTCCTTTTCGTTTAGCTTCAGCTTGATATTGGTCAATGCGGGTATCACCTCTTCTATGGTTTCTTCTAGATTATCCCAAGTTTCGTCTGTAACTACTTCCTTCGGATGATACTCTACATAGGCTAGTTTCTTATATATAAATGTATCTTTCAATTGCTTGTTTACCTCTACGAGATTACGTCCAAAATGAATGTTTTCATATTGATCTATCTCATTTTGTAGATTTTCTATGATGGCCTCTTTTTCTTTAATGAGAGCTGCGATTTTCGTTTCATTCAAATTTTGCAGATTAGCCAATTCAGCCTTTGTTGTTTGCAATTTTTGAATACTGGCGTTATATAGGCGTTGAGCCACTCTAAGTTTATGGTTTCTTTTTCTTATGTTTTTTCTATAAATACAAACAGCCAACAACAAAACCAAGAAACAGCCTATAATGATAAGGTACATTGTGTTTAGTCTCTGCCGTGCCCTATGTTCTGACTCATTTGCCAGCTTCTGATTTCTACTATAGTCATACATCGCCTGCATTTGCTGCAACTGGGTATTTCTTGTTTCTATTAAATCAGAATCATTATATTCAGAGCTTAATAGAGCATATTTTGCAGCTAAAGCAAAGTTATTTACCTTTAAGTAATATTTTGCTAATCCTTTTGTGGCATCACATTTATTACTATATGATATAGCTAAACTAAAGCTATTTTGAAAACTTGCATAAGCAGAATCTAACTGATTATCAAATAAATAAAACAAACCTTGATTATATAGTAAATATGCATTTGAATCTTCATAATTAGAATTACCTGTAAAATTTGTCTTCTTATATACATCAAAAGCCTCTTTTGCTTTTGGGTAATTATTTATTTTGATATAATATGGATAATTTGAACTAAAAGCAAGCTTAGCATAATAATTATAACCATGTTTACGAAATAAATTGGCAACATGAAGGTTACAAGATATTACAGTATCATTTGAATCTAAATCGATATAAGAATTCATATAACATAATAAAGCGTTTAAGGTGTCTTTAGCCATATAGGCATATTTTGTAGCTTTATTATATGCAAAAAGTTCTTGGCTAAATAAGTGTTGTTTTTCAAATAAAACTCCCATCTGTCCATACACTCTATATAGGGTAGCATAGTCACAATCTTGACTAGTAGTATCAGCCTGTTCAGTAGCCTTATTATAATATTCCAAAGCCATAGGGGCTTCATGTAGGTCACGATATACACATCCTAGTATATAATAAGCAAGCATCAGGTCATTGGAGGTGCCATGGTCCTCGTAATAAGCTACCACATTTTTCATAATACTGTCTAAGTAAAAGGAATATCAGCCTTGTTCATTGCTTTATGATAGAGCAACTGGTAGCGCATACGTTGGGCTTTAGAAAAGTCGTTTAGTTGTGGTTTAACTTTATCCAATAGTTTAATGGCTACTTTTGCCGAATTATCATCAACATTCATGATACTGTCAGCTCGCTGCAACAAGCAATCATATTGTTTGTCGCCATGACAACCAACAAATATTGGGAAGAATATGATTGCAAAGAGTAATAACGGTAATTTCTTCATCTCTCTATAAGTAAGTATGTTTCTGCAAAGGTAACACAATTATCTGAAAATGACAAATAGATGTTATTATTTTTCTATTAGAAAACTATATCTCAGCTTTAAATTAAATGGCAAATACCTTCTTGTTGAGTTTTGTGAATTATTTACAATTAGTTAATTTACAGATACTTTAAAAAACTTGTGAATTCTTGTTAACTTTTTGTCATCTATTTACAAGTCTTTTTCAGAAAACAAGTAGTACCTTTGCACCATAAATTTTAAATTAAGTCATCAACATGAAAAAAGTAATTTATTTATTGCTAATCGGGGGGGCAATATTTATTTGCCCTCACCAAAGTAAAGCTGAACCGTATTATTTGGCACGTAGCTTTGATCATCATCATCAAAGCATTCCATCAAATAGCAAGGCTCCAGCCCGTCCTGTGTGCATAGACATTACAGCTAATGTAATTACAGTACCGGAACAATTAGTAGGTTATACGCTAACTCTATCAAATGGAGAAGATTGTTGCACCTATTATGTTACAGACACAATGCTATCCATTCCACAAGGAATAAGTGGTGAATATGAATTGACCATTACAAATGGCAACATTTGTTATCAAGGTAAAGTTGAAATATAAGCACTTTGGCTATTTAACACTTATAGTAAATCGTATTAATTATTAAAATTAAAAACTAAAAAGATGAAAAAGCATTTATTTTCGCTAGCTATGTTGGTTGTAACAACAGTTACATTAGGTTCTTTATTCAAGTTTCGCAAGTTCCTTAGCTTGCTATCTTTTGTTCATAAATCTGTATAAA
>ERZ779830.194-NODE-194-length-16048-cov-1.67648_pt1 | contig 16048 bp, 18 predicted proteins | sample MGYA00511251_ERZ779830 | MGnify/ENA primary metagenome ERZ779830 (study PRJEB29588, sample SAMEA2146731) | human gut metagenome | biome: human gut; feature: human-associated habitat; material: faeces | place: Denmark | collected 2008/2010 ... | reverse complement strand
AAAAGACACACGGACAAAATCTCATCCTGACGGTTGCGATTCCCACAAGACCGAATCATGTGTTCCTCGGTTGGGCGACCGACAGTTCTGCAAAGTCTGTTGCTTACGCTCCCGGTGCAACTTATACCGCTGAGGAAGATGTAATGCTTTACGCAGTTTGGCAGGAGAGAAACTATGACTTTTCCGTCAGTAATCTCACGGTGACACCGGATGAGATTGAGCAATACGGTAAGGTTACAGTCAAGTTCCGCGTGGACAATTGGGACAGAAATCTGCCTTACGCGAATGTCCCTGTTGAAGTGCTATTGAACGGTGAAGTCATCTATTCGACTACGGTCAATTTCAGCGCATACGGTGTTCAGAATATCATATTCGGCTTGAATGTCGGCGCGAGCCTCGGCACACAGACACTTGTCGCCAGAATCAATTGGGCAGATCACAATAGCGAAACCCGCACAGGAAACAACTCCGTATCGGCAACCTATAATGTGAAAAAGGTTGTTGAAACATCCACATCTGTTGTATCCGTAAACGGCGAATACACCGAAGGATCGCAGGTCATTTCGAGTTTCTATGTGAACAACGAAGGCTCGTCGGATGTTCTTCCCGAGGATAATGTGTCGTTTGATTTCCTTGTTTACTACCTCAATGGCGGCAAGGTGAAAACGGTCTCCCAACAGACTTGGGATAAGGTTGTAATCCCCGCAAACGGAAGAAATCTTGTCTATTTCAAATGGACTGTCCCGGCAGACAGCGCCGGAACGACTTTCTACTGTAAGGGTACGGTAAGCCATGCGAACGCAGCTAAGGAACAGAACAGCGACAACAACACGACCGAATATGCTGTCGTTGCGACGGATTACAACTCTTCGCAGACACCCAACACGAGATTTGAAAAGAATGCTCCTGCCGGATACTCGCCCAATGCGACGGCTCCTGCTGCAAAAGCGGGTTCGGCGACCTGGAATATGTGGGTATATGAAGGCGGTAGACTTGTCCTAAAATCCTACGGCATTACGGTCGGCAATACAACTCCCACAGTAACACCCGGTTCGGGGTGCTTGACTGCGGAAAAGGTCGGAGCGACATGGAAGATGAAATCAGGGTACGGCATCACGCTGAATTGGAATCCCGCCCTTGTTGCAAAGTCCGGCTATATCATGCCTGGCACAGATGCCTATACAGAAGCACAGAGTGTGTACGCCACTTTCCCGGAATTCGGGTATTCTGTTGCAAGCGAAAAGTACCGCACCCTTGAAAAAGTCGGCGGTGCGTATGGGCTTATTGCGAATCCCAACGCGGACAAAAATGAGCGTGTGCATTTTATTCCCGTGTATGTAGCCAACGGCAGCTATACCGTTTCGGTAACGGCAACGCAGATCTGGACTCCTGCCGGAATGATTACAGCAATTCGCAATGCCAATACACTGATCATCGACGGTACCATCTACGACGACTATTATGTCGGCAGTTAAGGAGAGTGAAATGTCATACACAAGTAAAAAGCCTTGTACTATTTCTGCTTCGGATGAGTTCGACTGTATTGAAATATGCGGAATATTTGCGCTGTTTACGGATGAACGGCTGACCCCTTCGGATGTTCCCGCAGGAATGCATCTCTACCATCTGCGACAGACAGATGACGGCAGGGACTTCGCCACATTAGAACAGACCGTTTTTGTCAACCATGGAGGATCGGTTCTCGTCAGAGAACCGATTGACCTCGGGAAAGACGGATATATCGTTCTGAACGATGACTCTGCTCCGAATTTCCTCTGCGAATTTATGACAATTCAAGATTACCTCGCCGGAGAAAACCCTGAACGCGGTTTTGAAATGACGATGAACTGAAATACGAAAGGAGCAATATGAAAACGAAAAAGAAAGTAATTGTACTGCTTGTGATGGCACTTTTCATGGTTGCCATGATGAGCATAACCGCTTTTGCTGCAGAAGGCGATGTTGCCGGAGCCGTAGAGGACACATGGATTGCCGCACGCGGGCAGATCAAGACTGTGGTCAACAATGTGATCTTTCCTGTGATTGATCTGGTTCTTGCCGTCTTGTTTTTTATCAAGGTGGCAACCGCGTATCTGGATTATCGAAAGCACGGTCAGTTTGAATGGACTGCACCGGCAATCCTTCTCGGCACCCTGGTCTTTTCACTTACCTGTCCGTTATATATTTGGAAAATCCTCGGTATGTAACGGCTGACGGAGGTGAAATCGATTGGGATGGCTACAAGATCTAATCCGTGGCATCGGTGATGCCATAAGCGGTGCGCTATCCTCGACATGGAACGGTATCTCCGATTCAATCTGGGGAAAATTCATGTCTTTCATCTATTCGATGGTTTACGAAGCTCTTGCCGATTTCTTCACACTGATGACGGAGATCGGCGCGAATCTGTTTGACCTCGGGTGGGTAAAAGCTGCACTGCATTTTTTCAATCTATTCGGTTGGGGACTCTTCGTTGCAGGGCTTATCGTTGCCATATTTGATACGGCTATCGAGTATCAGACCATGGGACGGCTGAACATCAAAAAACAAATCCTGCCGTTCCTTTACGGACTGTTGGCAGTGAATCTGTTCACAACCGTACCGGTCGAACTGTTCCGATTCTCGGTGAACCTCCAAAACACCTTCGCAAAGGATCTGGCAAATGAGGCAATCACAATGAATCTGGACATTCAGCACATGGCTCTGAAAGTGCTGACATCGTTTCAGATTCCGGCTTACGGTTCACACAATGTTCTTCTGAACCTGCTGATCCTCATTTGCCTCGGCTACTGCGTGATCAAGTGCTTCTTCTCAAACATCAAGAGAGGCGGCATTCTGCTCACGCAGATTGCCGTTGGAAGCCTGTATCTCTTCAGTCTTCCGCGAGGACTCACCGAAGGATTTACCGGGTGGGCCAAGCAGATCGTCGCACTTTGTTTTACGACCTTCATGCAGACAACACTGCTTCTCATGGGGCTGATAACGATGGAAACACATCCACTGCTCGGTCTCGGTGTCATGCTTTCCGCAAACGAGGTTCCGCGGATCGCACAGCATTTCGGGCTTGATACAAGCACCCGTGTGAATATGATGAGCGCGGTTCACACCACCACGACAGCAATCAATCTGACTCGTGCGATAGCGCACAAATAAGGAGATCACATTATGAAAAAACAATATCTCTATCCGCAGAATATGCGGACGGAAGCCAAGCTCTGGTTTTGGGGACTCAAGGATATTATTATCCTTGCCATTGCCCTCACGGTATCTGTGGTCTCGTGGGCAAAATTGAATTTCATGATCCCTGCGGCTCTTACTTTGATATACGGATTTTTGTCTATGCGCCTTGATGAAAGCTCGGTGCTTGACTATATCAAAAGAGCCGCAAGGTTCTTTTTGACCACACAGCAATACTACGAATGGAGGAAATCACGGGATGGCAAATAAGAAACAGTCAACCGCCGAGCTGATCGGTATCAGCCATTTTTCACGGAATGGGCTGATGACCAAGCGATACGGCGAGGTGGTGTATTTCATCGTTCAGCCGACTAATATCTCGGTGTTGAGCGAAACCAGTATCGCAATAAAAATCAATCATCTGATGCAGCTTCTCTCCGAACAGCCGGACATCGAGATTATCTGTTCGGACGCAAGGGAGAACTTCGAATATAACAAGCTGAGCCTTGCAAGAAAAGCAGAAAAAGAAGACAACCTCAAGGTTCAGCTTCTCCTGCGCCGAGACATGAAGTTCCTCGATGATATTCAGCTTCAGATGTCAACTGCACGGGAATTCATGTTCGCCTACCGCATCACGCACGAAAGCGAGGATGGTGCGCTGGCTACCCTGAACCGAATCGAGAAGAATATCTCCGATCAGGGCTTTGAAGTCAAGCGTGCCGACAAGGATGATATCAAACGGTTTCTTTCCCGATACTTCGGCCACATGACCGAGGACGCTATCGATGACGTGGATGGAGAACGCATGATCAAAAAATGGATTATCCCCGATTGATACGGAAAGGAGCAATATGAAAAAAGAAATGTTACCGGGAGATGCTGTGTCAAGTGAAGCCTATGTAAAAGACTTCTTTGACATGGTTGCTCCCTCAACCATCAAATTCTATCCCGACCACTTTGTCTGCGGTGACAGTTACCGTTGTGTATGGGCTCTCAAAGAGTACCCGCCAAGCACAACGGATCAGGCAATCCTGTCACGCTTCGGGGATAAGGAAGCGGTCACGCTTCATCTGTATTCACGCTTTGTGGATGGACTTGAACAGCGAAAAATCCTTCAGAATGCGAGTCGAAAAAACAAAATGCTCGCAAGCTCCAATGACCTTGAAGATGCAGTCGTTGGTGAAGGAAACCTTGGGGATGTCGTGGAGCTGATGAATGACCTTCGGCGCAACCGCGAGCCTCTTCTGCACTGCGCCGTTTTCCTCGAACTGTCTGCCGGTAGTCTTGAAAAGCTCAAAGAGTTACAGGCAGATGTGGCAATGGAGCTGACACGAGAGAAGCTCTCGGTCGACAGGCTTACGCTCAGGCAGAAAGAAGGCTTTATTTCCTGTATGCCTTGCGGATACAACGCATTCGGAACCCAGTTCGAACGGGTACTTCCGGCATCCGCTGTCGCCAACTGTTATCCCTTCAACTATTCGGGCAAAACCGATCCGCACGGATTCTATCTCGGAAAAGACAAATATGGCACAAACATCATTGTCGACTTTGACCGCCGAAGCGATGACAAAACCAATTCCAATGTTCTCATTCTCGGCAACTCCGGTCAGGGCAAATCCTATCTGCTCAAGCTGATTCTGACCAACACCCGGTTGGCGGGAAAATCGGTTATCTGTCTTGATGCCGAACAGGAATACAAGGATTTATGCAACAATCTCGGAGGTTGTTATATCGATCTCATGAGCGGACAGTATATCATCAACCCGCTTGAACCAAAAGAGTGGTCTGACAATGCAAGTGATGCCGAGGACGATGCACCGGAAGCATTCCGCAAAGCAACACGCCTCTCGCAACACATCTCGTTTTTGAAGGACTTCTTTCGGGTCTACAAGGATTTTGATGATGCGCAGATCGATGCGCTTGAAATACTCCTGACACGGCTCTACGGCAAATTCGGCATCCATGATGACACGGATTATTCGAAGCTCACTGCCGGGGATTATCCCGTTATGGCTGACCTGTATGAGATTGTGGAAAGCGAGTATATGAAGTACGAGAAAGGAACGAAATCGCTTTTCACAGAAGACTTGCTCCGCGAACTCTGTCTTGGGCTGAACTCTATGTGTGTCGGTGCGGAGAGCAAGTTTTTCAATGGACACACCAATATCTCCGATGACAGATTTATCTGCTTTGGAGTCAAGGGTCTCATGGAAGCTAACAAAAAACTGAAGGATGCAATGCTGTTCAACATCCTGTCCTTCATGAACCACAAACTGCTGACCAAAGGAAATACCGCAGCATCCATTGATGAGCTGTATCTTTTCCTGACCAACCTCACAGCTATTGAATATATTCGCAACGCTTCTAAGCGCGTGCGCAAAAAGGATTCCTCGATTCTTCTGGCGTCTCAGAATATCGAGGATTTTCTGTTGCCCGATATCAAGGAACTGACGAAACCGTTGTTTTCCATCCCGACTCACCAGTTTCTTTTCAATGGCGGTAACATCAACGCAAAGGATTATATCGATGCTCTGCAGCTGGAAGAATCCGAGTTTGATCTCATCAAGTATCCCGAGCGAGGAACCTGCCTGTTCAAATGCGGAAATGAAAGATATCTCCTGCAGGTAAAGACACCGGAATATAAAGCAAAACTCTTTGGAGATGCAGGTGGACGGTAATCGCCAAACCATGAAAGGAGGTGGTCACCGCAGTCAGCGCAACTGTAATGGCGGTACTGAAAAAGGTACTCGCCTTTTTGCTTGGAGATAAAAAGGGACGAAAATTTCTCGGATACACGATTGGAATTGTCTTGTTTATCGCTTTGCTCCCGGTCATTGCTATTTACGGATTGTTCGGTTGGATGTCCGGAAATGATGCTGCAGGCATCATCGGCTACGATGCGGTATATGAAAAACTGCCGAGCGAAATCCGGGAGCAGATTGATGCGAACAGCGCACAGCTCGATATGATCGAGATCGTGTTCCGTGAAAACGGGTTGACCGACGAGGATATCACCAAGGCAAAACTCATCTATCTTTCCTCTCTGACTGAAAAGCACGATGATGAAAACTTCTACGAACGATTGGCAGAATGCTTCCTTACAGTTAGTGAGGAAGCCGATCTGCTCACAAATGTCTCTTCTGCATTCGGCGTTGATTTCACCGAAGCAGACCGACAACAATTCAACGACTATTTTGGAGGTGGATAACTACGAAATTACAAGCAAGATTCGAACGGAAAGAAAATGAGATCGACGTACAGCCGGTCCGCATTGTTGCAACCGAACGGTTGAGCGACGAGCAGTGGCAATACTTTGCGCACCATTTGCTTGAAGATTCCGACATGGTTGCGAAGTACAGTGAAAAGCTCCGTGTCGAAAAGGATGGGGTCACAAGTGCCTTGCTCGTTCTGAACAACACAACCGGCGAAGGAATTCTTGTCAACAGCGAAGGATCAGCCTATGCAAGGTACTCCGCATACCTGCCGTTTGCCAAACCATACCTTGACTACGAGATCGCCCGGATTGCCGATTACTGTGTCAGCGAAGGAGCGGAAAACACATCGGATGGTTTGTGGGCAATCACATTTGATGAGGTGTATGAACACTTCAACATTGACCTTTCGGATGATCCCGAAATCAGAGATGACCTTCTCGACATTCTGCGCACAAGAGAAGAAATCACAGAGATCGTCGCAACCGAGAATGAATTTGAAATTAAGTACAGCATGGATATCTGTCCTCCGGTTCCGGTACTCAAAGAACAATACGAGGATGCATCTCAGGAAGATGTAGATGTGGCATTGGCAAAGCACATTCTGTGGGTTCACGATGTCCCCGGCGGTGTGTGCGCAAACTTTGCCGGTAAGCGGTTTCGGAATGTGGACTTCAGCGGATACAAACTCAACAGCGCGATTTTCAAAGATGCGTTGTTTGAGAACTGTAAGTTTAATTCCGCAGAGCTGTGCTTCGCCGACTTTTCCGGAGCGGTATTCGAGGACTGCAAAATGCAATATCTTTCAACCGACGAATTGAATATGAAAGGTGCATTTCTGAAAAACTGCGACCTGTCCTATCTCATCGCCTGTCATTGCAATTTTGCAGATGCGACATTCGATCAGTGCGATCTCTTCAACGGCAGAGCAACCAACTGCTGCTTTGAGAACACGACCTTCTTCAGGACAGAACTCTCGGATGAATATATTGATCCGATAAACGACAGCATCAGTGAACGCCAATGGAATCAAGATAATGTTGACACAATGGAGCAGGAGATGCAATGAAAAATCCGGTTGAAAATAAATTCGCCACCGTACAAGTGGAGTATGACAGCGAAAAGCTCGAAGCGGTGATCTTCTATCTCCGCGATAAGAAAACCACTATTGAGCGTGAACTGACGGATGCCCTGGATGCAGTCTATAAGAAGAATGTCCCGGCACAGGTGCGGGAATATATCGAGCGGAAAAACGCGCCTTCCGCATCCGAAGCACAGAGCGATTTGTAGGCGATTTGTGCGGTTTTGTTTCCATGCGGACGAGCATCCCACCACGGTTCCGATTGAGGGCTGTAGCCGATTCTTGCCCCACAAAACCGCAGATGAACCCCCTGACATCAACAAGTAAACCAAAGCCCCGAGTCAAACCGGGATGACCGGATTCTGAAGGTCTTTCGGTTCCGATGTACGAAAGAGTGTCGGGATATACGGACTCCGATTTGTAAGCAGGTTAAAGCCGCGCCACAATTTCGGATCGGCATTTCACATCGGACGGCAGAGCCGACCGAATTTGCGAGATTTCACGAGATAATGCGAGATTTTGAGAGTTCGCAGAAAAAATCGATTGCGCCACTTTTTCGGAGTCATGGCACTGAAATTCGGCTTCTATACCACAATTCACAGAATAAGCGGGCTTTTCGCGGATTTCCGTGTGACTCGGGGCTGTCACTATCAAAAGAAATGAGGATAATGCACAAATGACAAAGCAGAAAGAAAAAGCCCCTGACGGGGACAATGCGAGGGTGCGGTTCGCCTTGTACACAGACGAATCCACGCTCGGACAGGTGAAACAGAACTACAAGCAGGACGGTTGCGGGTGCATGAGCGAGTATGTAACGAAAGCAATCCGCTACTACACCGAGCTCCCATGTTGTCCCCGATATCATCGCGTCCACACTCAAGGATATCACGAGAGAAAGCGACAACAGGCAGGGGCGGTTGCTGTTCAAGCTGGCGGTTGAGCTTGCAATTCTTCAGAATGTGGTTGCCGCAAACTACGGAATCAGCAAGACAGACCTCGAAAGACTTCGCGGAATCTGTGTCAACGAAGTCAAAAAAATCAACGGTTCCATCACTTTTGACGAGGCAATCAGATGGCAAAGCTGATTCTGAAAGTCAACTACTACAAGCCCGGACGGTCAAAATCAATGGGCGGTTACGCCAAATATATTGCCACGCGCGAGAATGTTGAGAAGAACGAAGACAAGGTGTTGCATCTGAAATCAACCGAAAGTCAGCAGGAACTGATCGAAAAACTGCTCCGTGATTTTCCCGAAAGCATTCACAGCGAAGAATATCAGGCATACTGTTCCGACGGAACAAGAGAGAATGCCAGTGAGTATATCACGCGGACTCTGGAAGATAACATCCCGCAGATTATCGACTCACCGACCTATGCCGACTATATTGCAACCCGTCCGAGAGCTGAACGCATCGGTTCTCACGGGCTGTTTTCTTCAGGGGATGAACCGATTGTTCTTTCTAAGGTGTCTGAAGAACTGAACGAACACCATGGTAATGTGTGGGTGTTTATCGCATCCCTGAAGCGAGAAGATGCCGAAAGGCTGGGCTATGACCACGCATCCCGATGGAAAGATATGATCGGCAGTCAGGTGACAAAAATCGCTTCTGCCATGAACATTCTGCCGGAACACCTCAAATGGTATGCCGCCTTTCACAACGAGGGACACCATCCTCATGTGCATATCATGGTGTACTCGACCGACCCGCGTGAGGGATTCATCAACGAATACGGAATCGAGAAGATACGCTCTGCGATGGCAAGAGATATTTTTGCTCAGAATCTGCAAAGCATTTACGAAGATCAGACAGAGATTCGTCAAAAGCTGAAAGAAGCCGCAAACAAACTGATCCGCGAGATTTTGTCCCGCGCAGAGAACTGTTCCTACGAAAACGAAACGGTGGAACAGAAGCTGATTCTCCTCGCGGGGAAATTGAGGCAGACAAAAGGTAAAAAAGTCTACGGTTATCTGAACCGGAACACAAAAGATCTGATTGATTCCATTGTAGACGAGCTGGCGAAAGACAAGACCATTGCCGAGCTTTACGACCTGTGGTATGAAAAGAAATATGAGATTCTCGGCACCTATTCCTCCAAGCGACCGCCCAAAATTCCGCTGTCCGAGAATCAGGAATTCAAGTCAATCAAGAATGCCATTATCAAAGAAGCAATGAATCTGAATCAGGAGAGCAATCAAAAACAGACCGCAGCTCATCAGAAGTCCCGCGTCAGTGCGGTTGCCGTCACCCGTCTGTTCCGAAACCTGTGCGGGATTTTCCAAGGAAAACTCGATGACGAAAACAGACAAACAATTCATCAGTCTGCAGTTGACAGGCGCATTCGTCGTGAAGATGAAGCCAAGCGCAATGCAGAACTCACCTACGATTAAAAGAAAGGAGCCATCTTGCCGTTTATTAATTTCACGGAAGAAGAAAAAGAACGGGCAAATGCCACAAGCATTGCCGGCTATCTGACCGCCCATGGAGAGTCGGTCAAAAGAGCCGGACGGGAGTATGTATGGGATGCTCCGTCAGGCAAAGTCTCCATCAACGGCGGTGAATGGTACAGCCAATATGAACAGGTCGGTGGCGGTGCCGTCAATTTCGTGCGAAAGTTTTACGGACTTTCCTATCCCGAAGTCCGCAGCTTGCTTGGAAGCAACGCAGGAACGGAACTGAGTCGCGCGGATAACAAGCCACGGGAGGAAGCACGACTGCCGTTCACACTGCCTCCGAAGAACACCGATATGCGCCGTGTATACGGGTATCTTGTCGGTGAGCGTCTCATAGACCGAGATGTGCTGACAACATTTGTGCGGGACGGGCTGATTTATGAGGATGCCGAATACCACAACGCCGTGTTCGTCGGAAACAATCCGGACGGCGTTCCGTGCAGAAACGTTCCACCTCGCCTGTGTCGGATTTCAAAGGCAACCTCACAGGCAGTATTGCAGAATACAGCTTTCATTTTGTCGGAGAATCCGAGTACCTTTTTGTATTTGAAGCTCCGATAGATATGCTCGCGTATATCAGCATGAATAAGCCAGGGTGGGAAAAGCACTCCTATGTTGCACTATGTTCGACGGCAGACCGCGCCGCCTGTCAGATGCTGAAGGATCACCCGAATCTGAAAACGGTCTTCCTTTGCCTCGATCATGACAGCGCAGGAATTGAAGGATGCTATCGCCTCGCCGAGTCGATTCACGCCATCGGAGAATACAGCATCTGGCGTAAAAGCCCCCGGAATAAGGATTGGGATGAAGACCTGAAAGAAAGAGCCGGACGGGAATGTATTCCGTCGTCGGAACATCCGAGGCTCGGGTTTATCACAGACTCCTGCGGCGACTTGTCGACTTGCAATGTCGGACTTGATCCCGACCTTGCGTCATTCAGTCGCTTCCCGAATGACATTGTGGAGGACGGATTGACGAAACTCAAACTCTTGTATCGGCAGAACGAGCCATACACAATGGCAAAGGTCTGCCTTGCCATTTGTTATTATCGGGATCGGATGATCGGTCAGGAGCAAGAGTTTTCACAATATGTCCGGCAGATGCAAGCCATTTACCGCCCACACCGGGATACCGAGTCGGCGGGACTGCTCGGAGATAACATCCGAAAACAATTGTTTGCCCTGGAAAAGGAGCTGAAGAAAACAGGTGCGGTTACCGCCGTGGAACAGAATATTCAGAACCGCAAGCTGCTCACTCTTGGACTCGATTGCCTTCGCCTGTGCGGTGCTATGGAAAGAGAACAAACCGCCGAGCAGGCTGAACCGCTTGCCATGACCATGTAAAGAAAGGAGCGATGCACCATAGGAAGTATTCAAATACTCGTTCTTGTAGCCGCCATCATGGGCGGTCTTTTTATATTCATCTCCCTGGCTTCTCACCTGTATGGGCTGAACGGAATCAAGAGCAAGACCGTCGGAAACGGTCAGCACGGTACTGCGAGGTGGGCTTCAAAAGGTGAGATTGATAAGACCTATACCAAGGTCAACTATGAGCCACAGAAGTGGCGAACCGACGAAAAAAGCCGACCAAAGGCACAAGGCATCGTGGTCGGCTGTGAAACGGTCGGTAAGAAACAAACCATCGGATTGGTGGACACAGGCGATGTCCACTGCATGATGATCGGTGCTGCCGGTGTCGGTAAGACGGCGTTCTGGTTGTATCCCAATATCGAATACGCTTGCGCCTCGGGGATGTCCTTCATGTCAACAGATACCAAGGGTGACATCATGAGAAACTACGGTTCCATTGCGTCGAAATACTACGGATATAATATTTCGGTTATTGATCTGCGCAATCCGATGCGCTCTCACGGCAACAACCTTCTGCATCTGGTCAATAAGTATATGGATCTGTATGCAGTTCACCCGGACACACTTGCTTATAAAGCCAAAGCCGAGAAATACGCCAAGATCATCTCCAAGACGATTATTCTCTCGGGTATGGACGCAGGTTCTTTCGGACAGAACGCATACTTCTACGATGCGGCAGAAGGCGTGCTGACGGCAACCATCCTGCTCGTAGCGGAATTCTGCAAGCCTGAAGAACGCCATATCGTCTCTGTGTTCAAGATCATTCAGGAGCTTCTTGCTCCCGGCAACACAAGACAGCGCAATCAGTTTCAATCGCTGATGGAGATGTTGCCGCCCGAACACAAGGCGAAATGGTTTGCCGGTGCTGCACTGAACACCTCGGAACAGTCGATGTCTTCAGTCATGTCAACAGCCTTGTCCCGCCTGAATGCCTTTCTTGACTCGGAATTGGAAACCATTCTTTGCAATGATACGGAGATTGACGCCGAAAAGTTCTGCACCGAAAAATCCGCTATCTTCATCATCATGCCCGAGGAAGACTCATCAAAATACTTCATGGTCAGCCTGATCATTCAGCAGCTGTACCGTGAAATCCTCGCTGTTGCTGATGAGAATGGCGGCAAACTGAAAAACAGGGTTGTATTTTACTGCGATGAGTTCGGAACGCTCCCGAAAATTGAATCTGCGGAAATGATGTTCTCCGCATCCCGCTCCCGCCGTGTCTCCATCGTGCCGATCATTCAGTCGCTGGCACAGCTCGAAAAGAACTACGGCAAAGAAGGCGCAGAGATCATTGTGGACAATACGCAGCTCACGGTATTCGGCGGTTTTGCACCGAACTCGGAAACTGCACAGGTACTGTCCAAGTCGCTCGGAACCAAGACTGTCATGTCAGGCAGTGTCAGTCAGAGCAAAAATGATCCGTCTCGCTCTCTGCAAATGATAGAGCGACCGCTGATGACCGCCGAAGAACTGAAAGCTCTGCCCAAGGGAACATTTATTGTCACCAAAACCGGGTTCAATCCGATTCGTGTGAAGCTGAAGCTGTTCTTCGAATGGGGAATCCAATTTGAAAAAGAACCGTTTGTCGTCCCGCTTCGGGATAACAAAGATGCCTGCTATGCGGACAGGGACACGCTGATGCGTTTGGTTTATGAGAAGTATGCTTCCAAGCAAAAGAAGGACGAGGATGAAATCCCGCCGTCCAGTATCTCGGTTGAACAGGTTCTCAGCGAACAGAACAATCCTCCGTCCGACAGACCGCACGACATTCCGGAGGGAGCCAAACTTCACAACGCGCCACGCCCGGAGGAACTGCCGTGAGTTATTTCGATTCCATTTACAGCGACAATCTTCCGAGCAGAGCAGTTACGCTTTATATGTATCTCTGCCACAGAGCAAATTCGGACGGTCAATGCTGGCCGTCCGAAAAGCGTATAGCGAAAGATCTCTCCATGTCTCTGTCCACCGTAAAACGGGCGATTTCTGACCTGCGCAAGCACGGTTATATTGAAACCGAACAGCGCTATCGAACCAAAGGTGGCAACAGCACGCTGCAATTCAGAATCAAGAGTTATCCCATCAACACCAAGGGGTAACTCTTGCCCTTTGGTGGTCTGGGGGTGGTGTCACATTGGACTGACAAAGAGAACTAAACAATAGAACAGGAGACTATAGCAGAAAAAGAACAATCAAACAGACTCAAAAGTTCTCTTACTGAGCATAGATACTTCGCTTGTTTCGGGATCAATCTGAATGACAATCTTGTTCTGTTTCAGAGCGTAGTCGACAGTATACGCAGTCCCTCCGCTTTTCCCATTGAATGCGCAAACCACAACATCCGCTTTGTCGACCATGTATCGATTGCGGGTAAAAAAACACCCTCGGTTATATTGTTCCGAAGTAATTACCGCCTTGTCTGCTGCGGTCAGAATATTATATCTGCGCTTCTGATCTGCTTTCTCCCAAGAATCCGCTTGCCCCGGAAATGGAATTGCACATTCGAGTTGAATCTCTTTATTTTCTTTCCGCAGTTCGAGAATCTCCTCGGCAACCCATGTATCAAAGCCTCGGGCAACACCCGAAATGCAATATGTTTCACCCAACTCGATTAACCTGGAAATTACACGCGAAAGAATAGCGCGAAAAGCGAGATATCGTTTATCCTTTTTACTTTCTTGAAAAGGCATTTTTTCAGGGCGATAGCCTGTAAATGCAACAACCATTCGTAGCATCTCCACAACAAATAGTTATGTGACAATTATAGCACTTTTCTTCTGCGATTGCAACCGATAGTTATGTTAATCTTCCAAATGTTTTCTGTATTTATTAGAGAATCTGTACTATACTAAAAAGATAAATATCATAACTAAAAGGTGGTGAACACATGAACGGAACAAGCATCGGAAAAAGAATCCGCGCTTGCAGGGAAGAAAAGGGCTGGAGCCAAGAGGTTTTTGCAGAGAAAATCGGCCTCAGCATCGCCTACACCGGCATGATTGAGCGCGGTGAAAAAGTCCCAAAGCTCGAAACTTTTGTCCGTATAGCAAACGCCTTGGAGGTTTCCGCTGATCTTCTGTTAGCGGATGTATTGCGGACACAGCTATGCATCGATACATCGGCAAGAGCCGCCTCGATCAACAGTCTTGACAAAGAAAACCGTGATCGCATCTACGATGTGATAGATACACTTCTGCGGCATGAGAAAAAGCACAAATAACAAAACTGCCCGAGAGTGAAAAAAACTCTCGGGCTTTTTACTTTACCACACCTCATCAACGTGAGCAAGTGGTGGTATGTGGTAAGGTTACGACAACCCGGACAACGACCTCATAACGATATCAACATCCTGGTTTTCAAGCTCCTGTATAATGTGCAGGTAGGTCTTTTGAGTTGTTGTCATACTTGCGTGCCCCAATCTCCGCGCCACGCTTGCAATAGATACCCCAGCAAACAAGAGCAAAGACGCGTGAGTGTGCCGTAGGCCATGTGCAGAAATGACTGGCACTTTGGCGGCCGTGCAGTGCCTTGCCAAAATGTCATTGACGGTTGAATTGTAAACAGGAGAGCCTTCCTTGACGAAAATCGGTTCATTCTCCGGAAGTCGCTTTACCAATTCGGAGAATTGGATTACTGTTTGCCAATCGATTTGAATCTTGCGTACCGAAGACTTGTTTTTTGTCGGCAAAAAACCGCCTTTGCCTTTATAGTCCCATGTCTTACTTATGGATAATGACTGGTGAGAAAAGTCAAAATCCTTCGGTGTTAATGCCAACGCCTCGGAAAAACGCATACCAGTCTTTGCAACCAATAAAATAAACCAATCCCAGTTGATGTTTTCCTTTAGTTCGAGAGTTGTCAACATAGTATGAAGCTCAAACTGGTTCAGATATTTGATTTTCTTTGGGCTTGGAGTTTTCCCTTTGATAATTGCTTTTCGCGTCGGGTCTTTTGTAATCAACCCGTCATCGACCGCATCTTGGATTGCTCCTTTTAGCTGATGGTGAAAGTCCATTGTTGTTTGTCTCTCATGGTGAACGGCATAATCATTCAAAAGCTGTTGATATGTAATCCGATTAAGATCACAAAGACGCAGATTGGGAACGAGCTTTTCAAGCCATGCTTTCGACATAAGGTACTTATCCATAGTCACCTTGCGAACAGCCCCTTCTTTGTAAACGTGTATCCATTGCGCGTAATAGTTGCAGAACAGATCTGCTGAAGTTGTACTGCTTAACATTTTTTCCTCCAAATAATCTATTTTTACGCTCACGCTGATGAAGGGTGATAAGGTGGTCGAGCTGTGTCAAATACTCGCCAATTCGATACTGTTCTTGCAAGCAGGGCAGTCTAAACTCAATGCTCATTAGGGTTTCTGCATTCAACTTTGCTCGACCGCCACCTACCAAAAGTGATTCAATATCTGATTGACTTATGGCAAAGGCAAGAAAGCTATTATCGGCAATTCCCGCCTTTCCTTGAAGGACGTGAGCGTGATTATTGACCCAAATACGCCCGTTTACGCATTTTACAGGGTAGTTTTTTAAGTCATTCGCTCCATCTTCAGCAACAAGGACAAATTCTCCATCGTGTGTAAATCCCTCCACATAATCCTGAATTCCGTTTGCACCATAATACGGCGTTGTTCCGTGAACTCGAAGATTTGCTGCAACAGGGATACGCAGATTATCAAAGCGGTCAGCAACATCTTGAACCTTACGCTGTTCCCAAGCGTTAGCATTATCCCAAGCACCGA
>ERZ779830.118-NODE-118-length-21063-cov-4.38595_pt1 | contig 21063 bp, 19 predicted proteins | sample MGYA00511251_ERZ779830 | MGnify/ENA primary metagenome ERZ779830 (study PRJEB29588, sample SAMEA2146731) | human gut metagenome | biome: human gut; feature: human-associated habitat; material: faeces | place: Denmark | collected 2008/2010 ... | reverse complement strand
AAAAAATCCACACTCGCCCGTTCACTTGTACTATCCGTCAAGCTCGACGCTCGCTACGGTCATCGCCTTGCGATTCCGATTCCGTCTGCGAATAAGCATAATCTGAATAAATAAAAAATCCTCGCAAATTTTGCGAGGATTTTTTTCATAACACTTTTTTGAGGAACTCTTTAAGTCTGTCGCATTTCGGATTCGTGAAAAATTCTTCGGGCGGCGCTTGTTCCAAAATCTTGCCTTGCGCCATAAACAAAATTCTCGTGCCGACCTCTCGTGCAAACGCCATTTCGTGCGTGACGATAACCATCGTCATACCCTCGTTTGCAACTTGCTTTATAAGATCGAGCACCTCGCCCACCATTTCGGGGTCGAGTGCCGACGTAGGCTCGTCGAAAAGCATAACTTTGGGATTCATTGCAAGCGCACGCGCGATTGCCACGCGCTGTTTCTGTCCGCCGCTCAAAGTGGATGGATAAACGTCCGCTTTGCTTTCGAGTCCTATACGCTTCAAGAGTTCGTCTGCACGCTTTTGCGCGTCCTCTTTGATTTGCTTTTTCGAGGTGTAAACGAGAGACTGAACGCTCTTTGGCTCGGCGTGAGTTGCGTGAGTTATTTTGCGCTCGATCTGCTCGATTTTTTCGGTCAGACTAAGTTTTTGCTTCGTAAGTTTCGGGTCGTAAACGGCGTACGTTTTTCCGCTTATTTCTTTTGTGGATTTCGTGCTTTCCCACGCAGAAACGATAGGTTTAAGTTGCGATTTCAACATTTCAAGTTTGGATTTGAGCGTTTCGACCTTTTTATCCACATTCTTGTTGTACGCCGTGCCGAAAAGAGAATACCACTTGTTGTACACGGGTACGAAAGCGTTTTTGAGCTTTGCTTTACGCATATTTTTTACGCCGATTTGAACGGGTGCGAGCGTGATGTTTTCCTTGACCGTCATATTGCCAAACAGGTTGAATTGTTGGAAAACCATACCCATTTTTTCACGCTGTTCGTTGATGTCCACTTTGAGGTCGGCAAGGTCCACACCGTCAAACATAATCTTGCCCGCAGTCGGGTCTTCAAGGCAGTTTAGGCAACGCAAAAACGTAGATTTACCGCCGCCGCTCGGGCCCACGATTACAACCCTTTCGCCCTCGTTTATCGTTTCGGTGATGTCGTCGAGCACGAGCAAATCGCCGAATTTTTTTGTCAGATTTATTGCGCTCAACATACCTTACGTCTCCTCGATAAAATCTTTTTTCTTGCCGCGCACTTTTATGCGCGTGTAGTTGCGGTCGGTCTTTGCCATTTGCTTTTCAACGAGTTTGAGTATGCCCGTAAGCCCCATAACGATTATCAGATACATACACGCCGCAATCAAGAGCGGGAAAAGATAATCGAACGTTCTCGACTGTATAATTCCGGGGACTTTGCCGAGGTCGAGTATGCCGACGTAGCCGACGATTGCCGTTTCCTTGACGAGGGTTATAAACTCGTTGAAGAGCGGCGGCAACACGTTGCGCACCGCTTGCGGTGTGACAACTTTTATCATAGTTTGCGACGTGGACATTCCAAGCGACCTGCCCGCTTCCATTTGTCCGTAGTCAACGCTTTCAAAACCTGCCCTTACTATCTCGGCAACGTATGCACCCGAGTTGAGTCCAAACGTCAACGCGCCTATGAAAATGCCGTTGTCGGACGAGGCAAGCACCACGAAGTACATTATGAACAGTTGCAGCACTACGGGCGTGCCGCGAATAATCATTATGTAAGTTTTGGATATCGTCGAAAGCACTTTGAGTTTGCCCGTCTTTTTGTTGACGTAGTTTATCATTGCCAAAACCACGCCGATAGCCACGCCTATGAGCGTGGCAAGCAAAGCGATGAGCAGTGTGTTTCCAAGTCCTTGAAAATACAGTTTGTATCTGTCGTCGTATATGAACGCGCGGTAAAGCCGCTCGGAAATCGTTGCTGAAAGAATCATCATATCACCCGTTTCGGCATTATTTGAGCATCAATTCGGCAGGGATTTTGTCCATAAGAATTGCGTCGATACGTCCGTTTTTGAGGTCTTGCAAAGCGAGCGCGTATTGCTTGTATTGCTTGACGGTCGCGCCTACCGCAGTGACTGTGATGTCTTGTCCGTCCTCGTTTTCATAGGTATATCCCGCGCCCTTTGCCGCGCTGATGATGAGGTCGCCGCTCGTGCCTTCTTGCACGCCTACGGTTTTGCCGGCAAGGTCCTTGACGCTCGAATACTGACCGTTTTCGGACACGATGACGAGAGTGGAACTCGAATACACGTTGCTGAAATCAATCACTTGCTTGCGCTCGTCGTTGATTGTTATTCCCGCCGCGCCGACAGCGTCGCCCGTCGAATTTGCAACGTTCGTCGCAACGACGTCAAACACCACGTCTTTCACTTCGAGTTTTTTGCCGAGATTGACGGCAACTTGCGACATAATCGCAACGTCGAGTCCGACGATGTTTTCGCCCTTGTAGAACTCGTACGGCGCAAAGCCCGCTTCGGTGTACATAGTCACCACTTCGGTTGCCGAGCCGAAATCCCAACTCGTTTGCAATCCGTCGGGCGCAACTGCGCTCTCGCCGCCCTTTTCCTCGTTTGCGAGCGCGGAATAGTAATCCATATATTGATTCATTTTGCCGTTTGCGAGCCACTCGTCGATGACGACGTTGACTGCGTTCATAAGAGACGTATTGCCCTTTTTGACGGCAATGCCGAAGTCCTCTTGAAGAAGGTCGATTGCTGCGACGGCAACGTAATTTTTGTCGTCGCCGTTGCACGCAACAAGCGCGAAACTCGCGCCGATAATCACCGCGACGAGTATAAACGAAACAACGAATTTTGCCATTTTTTTCATAGTTTTATATCTCCGAAAAACTTATATTTTTAACGTACCGACATATAATAGCAAGCAAGATTTATTTTTGCAACCGTTTTTGCATAAAATTTATCAAAATTTTTATATTTTTTTGAATTTTATGAATAAATTTATAATTATTCGGTATATTTATACATTTTAGGCAGATTATGCGCATAATTGCGCGCAAAATACCGTTTGACCCGCTTTTTTATTTGGTTTAATATATTCTTATTCTTATAGACATAATAATCGCGCGCATATGAACGACATACTTTTGATAAACACAAACAACGCCCTTGCATTCGACTTTTTCGAGAAAGCGAAAAAGACAATTTCCGCATACGAAAACGAGTACGTCAAATTTAATTTTCAAACGGCAAATTTGTCAGATGAAAAAGTAATCGAAAAGGCGAAATCGGCAAATGCGGTCTTGTTTTTTGCAAGCAATAAGCAAGAAGAACTCGCCGTGGATTTCATACGCAAGCAACTCGGCTTATATGCGCAAATCACGGCTTTTTCACGTCGAATCGACGACATAAACCACGGTTTTTGCATTGTCCAAGACAAAAACGGCGGTATATACGAAGGCGAAAAGAGCTTTGCAAACAACGCCGCTTTCGGTCGCGAAGCGTACGACGTCGAAAGGTACAGCGAACTTGAAATCGAGCGCACCGCACGCGTTGCGTACGAACTTGCAAACGACTCTCGCCGCACGCTCACGCTCGCCGACAAAGCGGATAAACTCACCACTTCAAAACTGTGGCGCAAAATCGTTGCCGACGTCAACGAGGACTATCCGTTCGTGTCGGTGAATATGCAAGACGTTTTAGAAACTATAGACGCGATAATCTCGAATCCGACCTCTCTCGACGTTGTTGTCACAACCGCCCTTTTCGGCGATATACTCACCCAAACCGCAAAGAGCGTCGCAAGCGAAACGCCGTCCGTTTCGTACGTGTGCGACACCCCTCTTGCGATGTACGGATTCGTTCAAACGACCGCTCGCGAAATCCCTTCCGTCGAATCCTTAATCCGCTTTATGCTCAAAAACTCATTCGGAATCGAGTGAAGATTGACTCAAACCATACAAAAAAAATCGAGCGCACTGCTCGATTTTTTTATTAGTTTCATTTAGTTTTGACAACTTGGTTTTTCTGTCATTCGCCAAATGCACTGTTTTAGAAAGGCGCGACAAATCGCAATATTTAGATGAAGAGCAAGGAAAAATCCTTCGAATGGCAACCCTAATTTACAAATCGTAAATGAGTTGACAGACGAGGGACTTTGTAAGGAACGAAGTGACGGAATAGCGATTGTTACGAAGTCAATCGCGTCCGATGCTATTCGCTAAATAGTGCGATTTAGCACGGTTTTAAGGAATTGACCGGTGTATGAACGAGCCACAAGTGCAATTTCTTCCGGTGTTCCTTGCGCGACTATCGTACCGCCGCGGTCGCCGCCGTCGGGTCCGAGGTCGATGATGTTGTCGGCAACTTTGACGACGTCGAGATTATGCTCGATGACGACGACGGTGTTGCCTTGCTCGACGAGACGGTCGAGAATGGTGATGAGTTTGGCAACGTCGTGGGTGTGAAGTCCTGTCGTAGGCTCGTCAAGGATATAGACGGTTTTGCCGGTGGAACGGCGTGAGAGTTCGGTGGCGAGTTTGACGCGTTGCGCTTCGCCGCCGCTCAAAGTGGTTGAGGACTGACCGAGTTTGACGTAGCCGAGACCGACGTCGTTGAGCGTTTTGATTTTGTTTTTGATTTTGGGTATGTTGGCAAAGAACTCGGTGGCTTCCTCGATTGTCATATCGAGCACATCGCTGATATTTTTGCCTTTGTAGCGCACTTCGAGGGTTTCGCGGTTGTATCTTGCGCCCTTGCAGACTTCGCAAGGAACGTACACGTCGGGAAGGAAGTGCATTTCGATTTTGATTATACCGTCGCCGCCGCAATGCTCGCATCTGCCGCCGTTGACGTTGAAAGAAAATCTGCCTGCGGTGTAGCCTCTCGCTTTGGAATCGGGAAGGGTTGCAAACAGTTCCCTGATATCTCCGAAAACGCCCGTATAAGTTGCGGGGTTGGAGCGAGGCGTTTTGCCTATCGGGCTTTGGTCTATGCAAATGACCTTGTCCACGTTTTCGATACCCTCGATACTGTCGTAGTTGCCTTGTTTGACGTTCGAGCGCATAAGCGCGTTTGAAAGCGCGGGATAAAGCACTTCGTTGACGAGCGAGGATTTGCCGCTGCCCGACACGCCCGTAACGCAGTTGAACACGCCGAGCGGAATCTCGACGTCGACGTTTTTGAGGTTGTTTTGTCTTGCGCCCTTGATTGAGATAAACTTGCCGTTTGACGAGCGTCTTGCAATGGGAACGGGTATCGAGAGTTCGCCGCTCAAATACTTGCCAGTTATGCTGTCCTTGCTCTTTATGATGTCCTCGACGTTTCCGCACGCAACGACGTTGCCGCCGTGCACGCCCGCACCCGGACCTATATCGACGATATAATCCGCACTGCGTATGGTTTCCTCGTCGTGTTCGACGACGATGAGCGTGTTGCCAATATCGCGCAAATTTTTGAGGGATTGCAATAGGCGTTGATTGTCCTTTTGGTGCAAGCCTATGCTCGGCTCGTCGAGAATGTACAAAACGCCCGTAAGTCCACTTCCGATTTGGGTTGCAAGACGTATGCGTTGCGATTCTCCGCCGCTCAAAGTGGTTGCCGAACGCGAAAGAGTGAGATAATCCAGTCCTACGTTAATCAAAAAGTCGAGCCTTGCGCAAATCTCTTTGATAATTCTGTCCGCAATGAGATGTTGCGTGTTCGAGAGCGTAAGAGATTGCATAAAGTCTTTGAGTTTCGATATAGACATCTCGGTGAGTTCGTATATATTCTTGCCCTCAATCGTGACTGCGAGTGCTTCGGGTTTGAGCCTCTTTCCGCCGCACTTGGAGCAAGGCACTTCTTTCATATATTTGGAAATCTCGTTTTTTATGAGCTCGCTGTCCGTTTCGTTGAATCGGCGCATAAGGTTTCTTGCCACGCCCTCGTAACTCGCCTTGTAAAAACCGCTGAACGTGCGCGAGTTGTATTCCATAGGAATACGGTCGCCGTCGTTGCCGTAAAAAATGATGTCGAGGATATTTTGCGGCAAGTCTTTAAGCGGCGTATCGAGAGAAAATCCGTACGCTTGCGAAAGAGCCTTAAATTGCATTTGCGACATATGTCCCGCGTCCCAGCCGCTCACCTTTATCGCGCCGTCTTTGAGGGATTTGTTCCAGTCGGTGACGAGCAAGTTTACGTCGATTTCGTTGCGGAATCCGAGTCCGCCGCATTCGGGACACGCACCGTACGGATTGTTGAACGAGAACAATCTCGGCGTGAGTTCTTCAAAACTCAAATCGCAATCGGGGCAAGCGTATTTTGTGGAATACAGCACTTCTTCGCCGTCGAAGTCGGCAATCACAAGCCCTTCGGACAGTTTTATCGCGTTTTCGATTGCGTCGGATATGCGGCGTTGCGAACCGTCCTTAACCACGATTCTGTCGATAACCACGCTTATGTTATGCTTTATGTTTTTGTCGAGTTTTATTTCCTCGTCGAGGGTGTAGTTCGCCCCGTCCACCCTCACGCGTACGTAGCCTGCGCGCTTGAATTGTTCCAGTTCCTTGCGGTACTCGCCCTTTCTTCCTCTCACGACAGGCGCGAGAAGTTGAAGTTTTGCGCCCTCTCTTTCCATAATCTTGTCGCAGATTTGGTCAACCGTCTGACGTTCGATTTCACGTCCGCACTTCGGGCAATGCGGCGTGCCGATTCTTGCGAACAGCAAGCGGAAGTAGTCGTAAATTTCCGTCACCGTGCCCACGGTCGAGCGAGGGTTATGCGAGGTCGTTTTTTGATCGATTGAAACGGCGGGGGAAAGACCTTCGATATAGTCCACGTCGGGTTTTTGCATTTGACCGAGGAACATACGCGCGTAACTGGAAAGGCTTTCGACGTAGCGTCTTTGTCCTTCCGCAAAAATGGTGTCGAACGCAAGCGACGATTTGCCGCTTCCGCTTAGCCCCGTAAACACGACGAGTTTGTCGCGCGGTATTTCGAGGTCGATGTTTTTGAGGTTGTTTTCCCTCGCGCCTTTGATGTAAATTTTGTCGATACTCATAGTTTTTTCTCTAAATATGCCTTGCGCAAAAAGCCCGTTTTTCACGCTTTTTCGCGCCTTTTTATCGTTGTTGTTTTGTCCTGATTTGCCTTGTTATTCTCTTTCGATTTGTCTTTGTCAACTCAATTTTTTGATTTGTTTTTTGAGGTCGTTCAGTTCGTCGCGAATGAGAATCGCCTTTTCGAAATCCAGTCTTTCGGCAGCGACTTGCATAAGACCTTTGAGGCGTTCAACTTCCTTAATCATATCTTTAACGCTCAATTTCTCGTTATTAACTGCCTTTTTGGTGATTTCAAGCGAATTTTTGATTGCGCTTACGACCGTCTTGGGCACTATGCCGTGCGCCTTGTTGTACTCGTCCTGAATCTTTCTTCGGCGCATAGTTTCGTCGTACGCCTTTTGCATACTTTGCGTCATAGTGTCGGCGTACATAATCACTTTGCCTTTATCGTTTCTCGCCGCCCTGCCTATGGTCTGAATGAGCGCGCTCTCGCTTCTCAAAAAGCCTTCCTTGTCTGCGTCGAGTATGGCGACGAGTTGCACTTCGGGAAGGTCGAGACCTTCACGCAAAAGGTTGATACCCACAAGCACGTCGAACTCGCCCTCGCGCAATCCTTTCACTATGTCGATACGTTCGAGCGTATCGATGTCCGAGTGCATATAGCGCACCTTGATTCCCACTTCTTTGAGATAGTCGGTGAGGTTTTCCGCCATCTTTTTTGTAAGGGTCGTGACAAGCACTCTGCCCTTGTTTTTGACGACGGCGTTTATCTCGCCTATGAGGTCGTCGATTTGTCCGTCGATAGGCTTGATTTCGATTTCGGGGTCTAAAAGTCCCGTCGGTCTTATAATCTGCTCGGCAACGAGGTCGGCTCTGTCCAGTTCGTACTGCGCGGGCGTTGCGGACATGCACACGAGTTGGCGTATGCGCGCGTCGAATTCCTCGAAGCGAAGGGGTCTGTTGTCGTACGCCGACGGAAGACGGAAACCGTACTCGACGAGGTTGTCCTTTCTCGCTCTGTCGCCGTTGTACATAGCGCGGATTTGCGGAAGGGTCATATGACTTTCGTCGATAAACGTGATGAAATCCTTGCCGAAAAAGTCGAGAAGCGTATACGGTGCTTGCCCGGGTTGTCTGCCGTCGAAGTAGCGCGAATAGTTCTCGATTCCGCTGCAATAACCGACCTCTCGAATCATCTCGACGTCGTAGTTGACTCTCTCGTCTATGCGTTGCGCCTCTATGAGTTTTCCCCTTTCCTCGAAATATTTTACACGCTCGGCTTTGTCGAGCATAATGCGGCGCAAAATCGCCTCTTTATCGCCGCTTATGACGTACTGCGTCGCAGGGAAAATCAAGGTATGTTTGAGTTCGTTAAGCACTTTGGACGTCGTGCCGTCAATCTCGCAAATGCGCTCGACGGTGTCGCCGAACATCTCGATTCTGACTGCCACTTCCGAACTCGTGGACGGGAAAATATCCACCGTATCGCCGCGCATACGGAATGTCGAACGCACGAAATCCAAGTCCGCCCTCTTGTACTGAATGTCTACGAGGCGACGAGCAAGTTCGTCGCGGTCGATTTCGTCGCCCTCACGCAAGGATATCGAGTTTTCAAAATAGTCGGTCGGCGCGCCCAAGCCGTAGATACAGGATACGCTCGCAACGACGATGGTGTCCTCTCTCTCGCAGAGCGAGGCGGTGGCAGAGTTGCGCAGTTTGTCGATTTCTTCGTTGACTTGCAAATCTTTTTCGATGTACGTGTCCGTGCGAGGAATGTACGCTTCGGGCTGATAATAGTCGTAATAGGAAACGAAAAATTCAACTCTGTTTTTCGGGAAAAACTCGCGAAGTTCGTTGCAAAGTTGCGCCGCAAGAGTCTTGTTGTGCGCAATGACGAGCGTCGGTTTTTGCATACGCTCGATAATGTTCGCCATAGTAAAAGTTTTGCCCGAGCCCGTAACGCCCAGCAAAACTTCGGTATTGAATCCGTCTTTCAGACCCTCAACGATTTTGTTTATAGCCTCGGGTTGATCGCCCGTAGGCTTGTATTTACTGACCAGTTCAAATTTCATTGTCCGAGTAAAAACGCCACCAACTGCCTTATGCCGACGCCTATGAGCGCGGTCACGACGCTGAGTCCGAGCGTCAAAAGTATCTTGAACACGAGATTGCTCTTGAACGCGCGCTCGACCCTTGCGAATTGAAGTCCTTTCTTTTGCATATTGATGCAATACACCAACTCGCCTTTCTTGTCCGAACGGGTTATATCGAAATAATCGTCGATTTCGAGATTGCGCAACGTTGTGTCGAGTTCGTCTTCTTCAAAAGGCAAGTCAAGCGGAAGTTTCTCGAAAATCTCGATGGGCGTGAGAAGACAAGAGCCGTTTTGTTTTTCCGCCTCTTGATAGATGACTCTCATCACCGCTTTTTCTTTTTTTGTCAAGACGTGCTGTCTGTCAACTTGCACTTGCATTTTTATACGCTATTCCTTTACTTTAATAAGAAAGTTTGCTTGAATTTGAACTTTCCCCCTTCCTCAGGTGTTTGGACTTCGGCGTTTGCGAGGCAATCCGCCTCGTTCGCTTTGGCTACAACACATTCACCGGATGTGTTGTTTTACGCGTCGCGCCCAACCGCCGTTCCCATCTCTGATTATATGGTTGAAGCAAAGTTATGTTTTTTGATATTCAGGTGTGGACAGAGTCCACCCGCAATTATTAATTATTAATTATTAATTATTAATTTTTTTACTTTGCTCACAGGCATTAAGTTCATAAGAACTTTATGAGCAAAACGGTGACCACTGCCACTATCGCGCTGCCCACAAGGCTTCCGAGAAGGGACATAAAAAACAATACTCCTTTGCCGACCGTCTTTTCGGGTTTTGCCTTGATTTGTTTGTTTTGATAAAGAGTGCGCTCTTGCGGCTTTTCTTCCTCTACGGCAGGTGCTTGCGCGGCGGTTTTGGGGACTTCTTCGAGTCTCTTAACCACGCTGAGGCAGTACTCGTCGGGCGTAAAGTATTTCACGAGTATGTACTCTCTGTCTTTGAGTTCTCTTATGATTGCCGACAACTGTATTTTGGAAAGGGGTATCGCTTTGGGTATTCTTTCCAAAATTTCGTCCGCTTCGATGATTTTGTACACTTCTTCCTCGCCGGCGATTTGGCGAATGAGGTCGTACACTGTTTGACATTCGAGTGAGAGCATAATCAATCTCCTTATTCTTCCTAAAATATTAACATAATATAATAAATATAGCAATATTTTTTTCAAATCGCCGAACATTAACCCTACGCAAACGGCTCATAAAAACGCAAAAAAAACCACAATAAAAAAACATAAAGGCAAGCGTTTTGCTTGCCTCTGTTTTTATAATCGATTCGTTTTCTATTCTTTTCACTCGTTGCGGTTTTGTTGGATTTGCAAGGACAACAACGCGAGCGATGACGCAAGGTCTTCGTTTTTGAGCGCGATGTTCGAGGGAATGTTGAGGTGCACCGAAGCAAAGTTCCATATCGCCTTTATGCCTGCGTTCACCATTCTGTCGGCAACTTCTTGCGCCGCGTAGGACGGTACGGTTATGATGCCGATTTGAATGTTGAATCTTTCGACGATTTCTTTGAGTTTTGCGACGTCGTACACGGGTTTGCCGTTGATTTTGGTGTTTATTATTCTGTCGTTGTTGTCGAACGCCGCCACGATATTCAAGCCGTAGTTATCGAAACCGCCATAGCCCAAAAACGCTTTGCCGAGTCCGCCAACGCCCACCAAAATCGCGTCGTGAGTGTTGTTGTAGCCGAGGAAACTTTCAAGGTCGGCTATGATTTCCTTTGTGACGTAACCCATTTTGGGTTTGCCCGCCACCGACGATACGAGCGCGATATCTTTCCTCACCTGCACGGGATTGAGGTTGAGCCCGTTTGCAATCGTGGTGCTCGAAACGGTTGCGACGTTGAGTTTGTCGAGTTGATACAAATATTTGAGGTAAGACGGCAATCTGTTGAGAGTCGCCTTCGAGATTTCTTTATTATCTTTGTTCATACAGCGCTCCTCTTTGGTTTTATCGATAAAAATATACTTCTTATTATATCGAATTGTCAATAATATATCGATATTTCGCCGTCTATCGATAATTTTTAATGGAAAACGGGCAAAAAAATATGCAATCGATAATTCTCGATTGCATACTCGCGATTATGTGTTTTTGACTACTCTGCCTTGTCGTCGTTTGCGCCGTTTTCTTCTTTTTCGCCCGATAAATCGATATTTTTCGGCTCGTTTTCGCTTGGGTTTTCTTCGCCGAATATATCGCCGTATTGCGCGTCGTCGTTTGAGTCGGAATCCGCCTTATTCTCATTTTTATTCTTGTTTTTGCGGGCGCGTTTCGACTTGCTTCTCGGCTCGCCGTACTTCGCGCTCTTTTCCGTTTTCTTTATGACGACAATCACTATAACGAGTCCGACGATTATTATACAAAGCGGTTCGAGCACGGAAAGCAGAATTATATTTGCGATGATTTTACTCGCTTTTGAGCCACTCGACTTCGGATACTGACTCTTGCATAGCGAGAATTGCAATTCGTTGCTCGGAAGCGTATCGCTATGCCAAGCGTAGCCGCCCTCGACTTGCTCGAAGTCTTCGGAAGCGTCGGTGAGATAGTAATTCGTGTTTATCGTGACGCTGAGGTCCGCAAAACTTTTCCAAGTGGCAGCCGGCGACACGAGATAGTTGAAGACGTAAACGGACGGCGAATACCTCTTGTTTATGTCGGGATAAAGGGGCGCGACGACCTCGTTTACGAGAGTTTCATTCGGCGCGAACGTCATATCGTATTCAAACCAGCAATACAAGTTTTTGTAGACGTTGAAACTATATCCTTGCGCGATTTTGGAATAGACTTCTTTAAGACTTGCGTAGACCGCGTTGTACCAGTCGGTTTTGCTCACGCCGTAACTTTCGTCGTAATATTGATATGCAAGGTCGCCGAACGTAATGTCTTGCTTGCTCAAAAGTTTGAACGAGCCGTTGACTCTGCTTGTCCTCTCGTAGTCCGAGAAAAATTCCGCTCTTGCGGCGAAGTCGATTTCCTCGCCAATCGAATAGAAAATATACTCGTTTTTATTCACCCAAAAGCCTATGCTTTCCGCGCCGTCGAGGTTTTGCCAGTATGCAGTGTACATACTGTCGCAAACGACTTTGCGAGCGTCGATTCCACCGAAGTACATTTTGCAGAAAGAATCGCTCGCCGTGCAGGCGTAAACGTACTTGTACACGACTGTTTCGGGCGTGTAGAACTCGTCGGTAATAATCTCGTCTTTGAGATATTCCAAATCGTCCTCTACCGAAAACTCACTGCCCTTAACTTTGTAGGAATAACGAAGATTGCTCGTTACGGTTTCGTCGTTGACTTTGACGCCGTATTTTGAAAAATCGTCGTTATTTTGAGCGTTGATGTCGCTCAAAAAATCGATAGGAAAAACGACGTTCGTTTTTGCCTCTGTGTCGCTCGTATTTTTGAAAGTGTACTTTGCGCTGACCGACCCTATTTGAAGCCCGTTGAGGTAATGTTCGTCAAACTGAATATCGAACGTCAAGTCCTCTTTTTCTACGACTATGGGGCTGTCTTTCGTGGTGAGGATAACGCCCGACGAGTCGCGCCCCTCATAGTAGCGCATTGCGGAATTTGCCTCGCAAACGGAAGTCGGCAAAAGCGCAAAGGAGCAGAACACGGCAACAAAAATCACCGCCGAAACAAGCGTTGCAGTCGTTAAGTTTTTGAAAACGGAATTAATTTGTTTTCTCATATTCGCTCCTTTAACCTCCGTTTTTGGTTTCGTAAACGTCGTGTTGTGCGATTTTCGCAATCATTTCGCTTACCGTTATTGTCTACGGTTATTGCTTAACCGTTATGTCTTTCACTTGAAAGTTTATCGCCTTTTTGAGTTCGGAAAGCGTGGTTTCTATTTGAAAGCCTATGCGCCCGCCCGAAAAGAAAATTCTATCTACGTTTTGCGCGCTTTCGTCAAACGTGGTCTTGAAAAACTTTTTCATACCCACGGGCGAACAGCCGCCGTGAACGTAACCCGTAAGCGGAAGCAGGTCTTTCGATTTAACCATTTCCACGTTCTTTTCGTTTACGCACGCCGCCGCCTTTTTCAAGTCGAGTTCGCTTGCGACCGGCACTACGAAAACGTAGTGTTCGAGGCTTTTGCCGACGGTCACGAGAGTCTTGAAAACAAGGCTTTCGTCAACGCCCAAAAGAGTTGCCGCTTCAACGCCGCTCACCGCTTCGTTTATGCCGAGCGTATGCTCTTTGTAGGCGACTTTCTTTTGGTCGAGTATGCGCATAGCGTTGGTTTTTTCTATTTTCTCTTTTGCCATATACTCTTATTCTTTTTCACCGAGTTGCTCGTCCACTTTGAGCATTATCGCGCATTCGATACGCTTTTTGAAAAGGTCGCAACCGTACTTGTAAACGCCGTTCACGTCGCCCGTGGCGTTGTATGCATTCGCCGCGCAACCGCCCGAGCAATACAACCTTGCCCAGCACTCGTCGCACTCTTTTCTCGAATATGCGTTGCACTTTTTGAACTTGGATTGAATTTCGGTGTTCGTGACGCCCTTCCAGATGTCGCCCATAAGATATTCTTTGTTGCCGACGAACTGATGGCAAGGATAGAGTTCTCCCGTGGGCGTTACGGCGAGATATTCCGTGCCGCTTCCGCAACCCGATATGCGCTTGTATATGCACGGACCGCCTTCGAGATTGAGCATATAGTGATAGAACGTAAAGGGTTTGCCCTGCTTTCTTCTTTCAATCATCATATCGGCAAGTTTCTCGTACTCTTTGAAGATAACCTTTTTGTCATCCTCATCGAGCGCATACTTGTCGGTGGGCGGACATACGACGGGTTCCATACTCAACTCGTCGAAGCCGAGATCGAGCATAGTTTGAATATCCTTAGTGAAGTCGGGGTTTCTGTGAGTAAACGTGCCGCGCATATAGTAGTTTTTTCCGCCTCTCGCTTTGACGAATTTTTGGAATTTCGGCACGATTATATCGTAACTTCCCACGCCGCCTACGGTGTGTCTGAAATGGTCGTTTATCTCTTTTCTTCCGTCGAGGGACAAAACGACGTTGTCCATTTCCTTGTTGGCAAATTCGATTACGTCGTCGTCAACGAGCATACCGTTGGTCGTGAGCGTAAAGCGGAAGTTTTTGCCGTGTTCTTTCTCTATCGAACGAGCGTATGCCACGAGGTCTTTGACCACTTGCCAGTTCATAAGCGGTTCGCCGCCGAAGAAGTCTACTTCGAGATTGCGACGCGTTCCGCTGTTTTCGATGAGAAAATCGAGAGCGCGTTTGCCCACTTCGTAGGACATAAGCGCGCGCTCGCCGTGATATTTGCCTTGCGAGGCAAAACAATATTCGCAGTTTAGATTGCAAGTGTGCGCAACGTGCAAGCACATCGCTTTAAGCACCGTATTGCGTTTTGCAAGAACGTCGACGTCGGGCTTGAACGCGTCTTGAGAAAAGAGTTTACCTTGCGCCTTCAATTCCTCTACGTCGTTTATACACTCGATTACGTCTTGCTCGCAAACGCCTTGTTTTTCGTACTTTGCAACCACGTCTTTGACGATTTGCTCTGTGCTTTTGCCCTCGTACGAGTTTATGACGTCGTACGCCACGTCGTCCACGCTATGCACGCTTCCGCTTGCCGTGTCAAGCACGATATTGTATCCTTTAAGTTTGAAAGAATGAATCATTTGTATTATCTCTCGCGTTGTCGTTTGCTATAACATCGAAACCTCGCAACGCTTACGTTTTTACACAAAAAACGCATAGGACAGCCTATGCGATCTTTGCGAATTAGTTGTGATTTTGCCAAAAATTACTTTGCAGCCTTTTCGCACTTTTGGTTTGCAACGCCGCAGGAAGTTTTGCAAGCAGATTGGCAAGAGGTTTGGCATTCGCCGCAGCCGCCGTTCTTTTTGCTTTCGTTGAGATCGCGCGTTTTCAAAGTTGTGATTCTTTTCATTGTTTACGACTCCTTCTATTAATATATACTATTATAGGAACTGACACTTTATTTGTCAAGGGAAAATCCCCTGTTCGTTGCCTGCTTATACACGCACGCTGTCTATTAAAAGACAAAACACGAGCCGCAAGGCGATGACCCATTGCTCAAACGACGTTGCGGCAAAGTCAATCGCCCTCGCCGTCATTCAGAGCGTAGCGTGGGAATCCCTTAAATAGAAACGAAAACTTTTGAGGCGATTGTCAAAAACCGCACTTGTTCTCGCAATCACTAACCGCGCAAGCCCTCTTTGCTCTCAAAATAAGACGGACAAGAACTCAAATCGCAATTCCGCGCGAGTGCTTGCTTGGTGAATGCGTGCTATGCACGCAGTTGCGGAATATTTGAATATTCCATAACCCAAACGAAGTTTGGATATCATCGTGCAAAAATGCGCGATATCATCACGAAGCGATATCACCGCCGCCGGCGATATCATTATTGCAAGGGGAAAGGGGAAAATTTAATTTAGTTTTTTATACTTTTGTGACATAAAGGTAAGTCGGAAATTCTCGTTTCTCGCTCGATACGTTCACGCCGCTTTCGTACATCAAAGTGAGATTTTTTATATCTTCCTGACACACCGTTTCACCTTTGACGATGACCGGCGAGCCGGGCGGATATGCCCATACGTTTTCAAGACTTACTCTGCCCGCCGATTTGTCGAAATCGACATATTCGCCGCTTAAAGTGCGCGTTTGATAGGGTTCAAACGCCTTTTTAGGCAATGACGGCAAAACCGTCGTCGTCAAACCGTTGCGCGAAGCAAGCGTATCGTCGATTGCAAACAACGCGCTTTCGAGGGCGGAAAAATTCTCTTTGCTATCCCCTGCGCCGCTCATTGCGATTGCGTAGTTTACGCTTGCCATTTCGAGTTCTATGTCGTATGCGTTTCGCAAAACCTTTTTGAGTTCCACGCCGCTTATTGCGCCGCCCGTGCATAGCACGACGAATTTAGACTTGTCGTATGCAAAAACTCGCGAATCTTTTTTCGGTTGAAAAATCGAGAGTTTGTTTAGACTTTCAAGTGACTTTTTGCAATCGTCGATATTCTTGCTCCACTCGGACAGCAATTTTGCGCCGTCGTTTTTTAACGTTCTCACGCAACCGTCGATGGAAGCCATAAGGACGTACGAGGGAGAACTCGATTGAAATATCGCAAGATTGCGGTCGAGTTCGGATGTGTCCACCCTATCCGAACAAACGCACAAAAGCGCGGTTTGCGTAAGCGACGGCAACGTCTTGTGCAAACTGTTCACCACTATATCCGCGCCGAGACTTCTCGCGCTTTCGCCGAACTTTTTGTAAAGTCCCATATGCGCGCCGTGCGCCTCGTCAACGAACAAAATCGCGCCGTTTTTGCGGCATATATCAGCGATTGATTTTACGTCGCTGACGATTCCCTCGTACGTGGGCGACGTTATCACCACAAGTTTTATGTCGGGATTTTGTTCGAATGCTTTTTTCACGTCGCAAGGAAAAACCGAGCCGTAAAAGCCGTATTCCTCGAAATAAGACGGCATAACGTAGACTGGAATCAAACCGAATACTTCCACCGCGTTGTATACGGACTTGTGACAGTTGCGAGCAATCAGAACTTTGTCGCCCGCATTGCATACCGTGCGAATCGCCGCCAGAACGCCGCCTGTGCTTCCGTTCACCAAAAATCTTGCGTGCTTTGCGCCGAACACCTCTGCCGCAAGTTTTTCGGATTGCAATATGATTCCGTTTGCGTCGTTGAGATTGTCGAAGCCCTCAATTTCGGTTATGTCGATTTTTTGCGCGCCGTTTAGAAAATCGAAATCCGCGCGTTTATGCCCCGGCATATGAAAAGGCACGATTCTGTTTTTGTCGTGCTCGCAAAGCAACTCGGCAAGGCTCGCCTCGTCGTGCTTTTTCGTATCGGAAGCGCAAAACTTTTTGCGAAAACCCGAAAATATGCCTCTTTTTTCCGTCTTTTTGTCCTTCATAATTCGATTATATCATTATAGAAAAAAAATTGCTATGGAAATTATTTTATAAATATGGTATAATGTGTGCGTTTGAAAAAATGCGCGCAAACGCTTTGCAAAAACGGCGCAACGAGGTCGGTATGAAACGCAAATTTACAATCCTGTCCGCAATCTTAATCGTCGCTCTGACGGCGTGCTGTCTTTTTGCGTGCAACGATAAGGGTGATTCGCCTGCGAAAGTCGATTATCAATCGAACAATTCGTATTTTGTCAAGACCGCCGAATCGGAAACCGCCCTCACTTTCGAGCCTATTCTCGACCCCGTGCACAGCGAAAGCGGATTGACCTACAAACCCGTCGATTATCGCTTCGGCGTAATCTTTTACGTCGGCGCAAACGTTAATGCAAGTGCTTATACATATATAGGCAATTCCCTTGCCAAGCAAGGATATTTGGTTGTTATTGAATCTTATCAAAGTTATCAAACGACGGAAATCGCATTTTCGCGATATCCGAACGTCAAGTTTTTCGTCGGCGGACACTCGCAAGGCGGTGGCTTTGCCGTTCGTCGTGCGTTCGAGAATCAAGACGGCATAAAAGGAGCCATTCTTCTTGCGCCTACGGCAAGCAGACGCCCGCTTTTAGATGCCGGCGGCAATCAAATGAAAGACGAAAACGGTATCGACATTTTTGTTCCCGACACTCTTTCGGAAACGTCGATGCCGACAATACTTATCAACGCTGACAACGATAAAATATTGTTGAGCAGTGAGATTTCAACCGTCAAAGACAGAATGCCGTCAAACTACGTTGACAAAACAGTAGAAAACGGCTGTCATACGGGTTTTTGCGAAATTTACGAAACGGATAATTTGCCTTTCAAGTTCCCGAACTTCATAGCCGATTTCAACGCAACGGATTTAGAGCAAAAACAATCCCAGCGCACAAAAACCGTCGAATATATCCTCGATTTCGTGAAAGGATTATCTAACTAAAACATTATAAATCGTTGAGAAACATATAAACAGCATTAAAAAAGACGCGCAACTGCGTCTTTTTTGTTTGTTATTTTATGTTGTGAATTTCGATTTCGGGTGTGGGCAACGCCCACCCGCAATTATTAATTATTAATTATTAATTATTAATCATTGATTTTACATCAACGTTTTACTCTCACGACGTCGATTCCGGTATCTCGCACGTATACCTCGTTGAGCAGAGAGTTCGGAACGCCGTCGATGTCGCTTTCGCTTCTTTGCAAGTTGGCAAGTTGCGCTATATAGGACATAACCGCAACCAACATCATATTCGGGAACGGAATCATAGTGCCCGTGTCTATCATTGAATAGCCCTCGAATCCGAGCCATGCGACGAACACGAAAAAGGCGAATTTACAATTCTTTTTCATACCCTTGAACACGATTCCGAAGCGGACGACATAGTAGTACACGTAAGCGGCTATACCGACTATGCCCATACAGCCGAGCACTTGGAAAAGCGTCGAGTGGAACCAGTACTGGCTCATATTTTCCGAATGGAACTGACCGTCGCGAGTGCCGATAAAGCCCATACCCGCACCGAAAATCGGGTGCGACACGAACTGTTCCCACGCCTCTTTGTAAAGGTCGAATCTGCCCGACGTTACATCGCCGTTTCCGCCCGATTCGATTCTGTCCGCGAGGCTCGAAATGATGCCTTTGACGAGGTCGAGTTTGACGAGGCAAATCACAAGCGCGGCAAGGATTGCAACGCCCCATATCGTTGCTTGCGTTTTGCGATTGGGGGCTTTCAAAATCGAGAAAACCACGCCGAATACAGCCGCAATCGCACCGAACAGTATGCCGCCTCTCGACAAGGTCATAACGAGGCAAGCGTATTGGAACAGTGCCATAACGATATATGCCCAGCCTTTTCTCGTCCTCGTTGAAAGATACGTTGCCATAGGTGCGGAAAAGAGCAAGAACGTTGCAATATTGTTGCGATTTCCCCACCCTAAATCCCAGTACCATTTCGACCAGTCTTGCGAACTGATGTCGAGGCGGGATATATGCACTATCATCTCGATGCACACGGCAAAGCCTATCCACATAACGACCTTTGCAAAATACTTTGCATAGTCCCTGTTTTCGTCGATTTTTATGAAGTTTGCAAAGAGCAGATACACGGCAAGCACGCCTATGCCGAGCGCAATGACGTTGGGAAGCGCGGTGAGATAATTCTTTGCCGCAATAGTTCCTACGCCGCCGAGCAAGAGCGCGGCACTGACCGCGACTTGCGGGAAGAACATCTTTCCGAGCACGAAACGCTGTTTATCTCTGACTTTTGCAACGGTGTTTCTGACCACGAAAACCAAAATTGCGACTACAAGCGGAATGAGCGTCGGCCAGAGAAAAATGAATCTGCTTATGTCAACGACGCTTTCGCCCTCGACCTTGAAAATCATAAGCATTGCGCCGAAAGCGTTGACCGAAAGCGGCAAAAGGTCGTCCGAGAACACCAAAACGACGCACGACACGAGAATGAGCGCGACAAAACCGAACGTTGCGTTTTGCCAAATCCACGCAGCCACTACTATTGCAAGAACGAGCAGAATATACAAATCGGTATACGCAAACTTGCGTATGCCCTCTTGCGCAAAGGAAAATGCGCGTTTAAGTTTTTTCGAATCTTCTCTCATCAAATATTTGTGCGCAAAGAGTGGATTTCAAACTCCATATCGCACCGCCAAAAGGCTTTTCCTTTCATTTTTTTTGCAAAATACCGCCGTTTTGCGGATTTTACTTATTAGGCAAATATAATTGCCGAAACACAACGACAGCGAACGACATTTGCCGTTCGCCGCCCCACTCGTCAGTCGAGATTTATGACGATTTTGCTGTATTGATACGGGTACTTGACGCAGTTTTCGACGACTTGCGGCACTTCCTCGAAGTTTGCCGCCGCGCTGATAATGCCGTCAGTTTTTACGACCTTGTTCGCAAGCAGGTTGATTGCCGAAGACATACAGCCGTCGCCGTTGCATATACCCTTGATTTTGAGTTGCTTTTTGAGAATGGGATATGCGTCGATTGCGTGTTTTGCGCGCGTTGCGTAACCTGCGATAACGACGTCGCCCTCGTTTTTGACGAGACGAATTGCCGAATTGATGTCCACGCTTTCTCCTGCGAAAATCGCCGCTTCGCTCATTCTTCCGCCCGTGATTTCTTCCACTCTGCGTTCGAGATTGTCGTAGGTGGGATTGAGCGTGTAGCATACGCCCCATTTTTGAGCAAGGGCGAGTTTTTCGGAATCGAGGTCGATAAGAATGGGCACGAACTGATAATAACTTGCGATTTGCGAAATAATGAGTCCGAGCGTACTTGCGCCCAAAACCACGATATAGTCGCCTTTTTCGAGGTCGAGAGCCTCAAAAACGTTGTCGCCCATTGCGATGTACTCGGCAAAGAGTGCTTCTTCGTCGCTTACGCCGTCGGGAAGCGCGAAAACGTTTTCGTAAGGAACGCAAACGAAATCGCGAAGCAAGCCGTCAACGTCCACGCCCATAGTTTTGACCACTTCCACGCCGTGTTGTTGCACTTTGACGTAGGGGCTGATAACCACGCGCGCACCGAGTTTGAGTCCGCTGTCCTCGTCGGATTCCGAAACGTAAGCGACCGCCGAGTGACCGGGGGTAACCGCAACGTTTTTGGGAAGAGACGCGAAATTTGACATATCCTGCGAGGATACGGCGACTTTGGACAATTTGAGTTTGACTTGTCCTTCTTCTCTGGCGTTTACGTTCTCGACAAGAGCGACGCCTTCATCTTTGTTTATATGCCATTGTTTCATAACTTATATTATTATAACATATTATGGACTTAATTGCAATGTAAATAAATCCATCTTTAGTTTTCTGCAAAAGTGTAGTGCGTGTACACTAAAATAAAACTTCCCCCTTCCTCACGTGTTTCCCCCACCGCCGTTCCCCCTCTGCATAAATTTGAGGGAACCCACGGC
>ERZ779830.112-NODE-112-length-21595-cov-1.94944_pt1 | contig 21595 bp, 20 predicted proteins | sample MGYA00511251_ERZ779830 | MGnify/ENA primary metagenome ERZ779830 (study PRJEB29588, sample SAMEA2146731) | human gut metagenome | biome: human gut; feature: human-associated habitat; material: faeces | place: Denmark | collected 2008/2010 ... | reverse complement strand
CTATAATTAGATTTTTTCTTAAGATAAATATTATTAAAAATAATAATTCTTGAAATATAAGTCCCATAATTGAAATTATAAATTCTTCTTTTAAAGGTTTATCTATTTTTTCATCTAAAGTGCATACTCCTCCAAATGGATATATCTTAATTTCTTTTATATTCCATTTATATTTATAAAGAAAAATAAAATGTCCAAATTCATGAAATAATATTATTATAGATATTACTACAAATTCTTTAAAAAGTCCTGAAATAAGGCTTAAAAATATAATTATAATTGAGTATACACTTATATTAATTTTGTTTAAGAACTTCACTAGAATCAATTTCTACACCATCTTTTTGAAATATTAAATATAATTCATTGTTTTTAGCCTCACCTACTACAGCATTATCTTCTACATAATCATATAGTTTCATAGTAGTATTAGCTAAATTAGAATACCATACATCTATTCCATCTGATTGCTGAATAATTATTGTTTTACCAAGGCCCTCTTTTTCTCCTGAAAATATTACTATTCCTCCTTTTATTATAGGAATCGCATAATTATCATTAAGAGTTAATTTGATACCTTTATTGTATTTAGAAATAGATTTATATTTAAGTTTTTCATTAAATACTTTTTTGTCTTCAAAAATATTTTGAAATGGAATAATATTTCCAACATATTTATTATATATATTTTTAAAATATGAAAATGAAAAATTTGTATTATATACTTTATTATAAATTATATTTTTTAATTTTAAATCTTTAGTACATGCGAGTGATGCGAAACAAAAAACTAGTAATACAACAAAAAATTTAAATGCGAAAAATTTAAATTTATTAGGTTTAACTACTTTTTCATTTTTCTTAATACTTTTATTACTTTTATTTTTAATACGATTTTTTACATCATTTATATTCTCCATATTATTCACCCTAGTAAATAATATGAATATTTTTTTTATTTATTCCATATGACCTTTGTAAATAAATACATAATAGTTGAATAAATTAAATTTAAAACAAAAAAATATCTTAAAATAACTGAAAATTCTAAAAGTGAATAATTAGTATATAAAAAGAAATTAAGAATGCAAAAACAAAGTGCATTATAAAAGAATATAACAAATATTGTAGTTAGAATAACACTTATAACATTATAATCAAATCTTTTAAATATATGGTATATAAAGTATGAACATAAAAGAAAAATAATGGAATTTAATACATAGAAATTGGTAAAAAATAAATCATAAACTAATCCTAGAAAAAAAGAATAAAGTAAATAATATTTTTTTTCATTTTTAAAAAAAGGATATGCGAATATTAAACTTAATATCGTAAATAATGGAATAAAATATTTAAAGTTTGATAAATATATATTACATATATTTTCTAAAAACAAACTAAGTAATGATATAAGAATACAATATCTCATTATTTACCACCTTTTATAACTGAAACAATATTAATATTATTAAAATTAGAAGCTGGTGATAATGTAAATGTATATGATAGTCCATATGTATCTTTATTTGTTTCTTTTATTTTTCCTATTAATAATCCAGATGAAAAAGAATCACTTAGTCCTGATGTAACTACATTTATATTTTTAACTTTATCTTTATCAAAATCACCTATTACATCTTTTAAAATTAGTTCATTTTTATTTGTATCATATTTATCTATAATTCCATAATATACATTTTCTTCATAGGTAAATGCTGCGGATATATAATTATCTCTAGTTGATGATATTATAAGTTTAATATCACTTGATTTATTATTTACTTTTATTACTTTTCCTATTAATCCTTCTGAATTAATTACAGCATCTCCCTTTTTTATACCATCTTTTTTACCTTTATCTATAGTAAGTATATCATACCAATATTTTGTACTTCTTTTTATTACAGTTGCATTAATAAATTCTTTATCACTATTTACTGTATTTAAATTTAATGTTTTCTTTAATTCTCCAATTTCATTTTGATAATCTTTATTTATTTCTTTTGTTATTTCTTTATTTAAATCATCTTTATTATTTATAACAGTTACTTTACTTATATCCGCTGTTAAATCTTTAAGTGAATTAAATAAAAAGTTATTTTTTTCTTTATCATTTATAAAAAAGTACAATAATAAAAATACAATTATTATAATTAATATGATTATTAAAATCTTTTTTTCTTTCTTCTTATTCTTTTTTTTCATTATTTCACCTCTAAAATTAAATATCACCATTTTCAAAAAAACTATAATAGTTATTTCCAACAATAATATGATCAACAACTGCGATTCCTTGCATTTTACCTATTTCTACTAAATTTTTAGTAAGAAACATATCTTCTTTTGATGGAATAGTATCACCACTTGGGTGATTATGGACACATATTATTGATGAAGCACTTAAAAGATATGCATGTTTAAATATTTCCCTTGGATGAACTATACTTCTATTTAATGTTCCTATAAAAAGTAATTTTTTATCAATTAAATTCTTTTTTGAATCTAAATATAATGCATAAAAATGTTCTTGTTCTAATCCTTCTACTTCACCTTTTATATATTCATATATTTTATCAGGTGAATCCATTTTTATAATATACTCTTTTACCAAGTTCTATTGCCGCTAAAATTTTAATTGCTTTTGCTTCTCCAATACCATTTATTTTTTTTAAATTATTTAAAGTCATATTTTTTAAATCAGATATATCATTCATTTTACTTAATATTGAATTTGATAATTCTTTTACTGATTTATTTTTTACTCCTGTATTAAGTATTATGCTTAATAGTTCTTCATTTGATACATTTTCCTTTCCGTATAATTTAAACCTTTCTCTTGGTCTTTCTTTTATTGGAATATCTTTTATTAAAGTATTATCCATTTTGTAATATCAACTCCTCATATTTAGAGAGTACTTGTTTTTGTGCATTAAAAATAGTCGTCTTATCATCTGTATCTTTTATTAAGTTATCATATTGATCAAGTAATGTGATAAATTCACTATTATCTATATTTACTCTCTTCATATATATATTCTCCGTTATCTTATAAGAATCCACTATTTTTTCTTTTAAATTTTCATTTTTTGTTATTCCAATAATTGCATGATATCCATCATTATCTTTAAAATAAAAATAATTTTTTAAGTTTTTTGTATTATTTATCATATTTTCTTCTGAACTATATACACCATATTGAAGCATATATACATTTTCATTTTTATATTTAAATACATCTTTTGTTTCTGTTTTATTATATGAATCATATACATATTTTCCAATTGTTATTCCTGTTATTACCGCAATTATAAAATATACTATTTTCTTTTTATCCATTTCACTCACCCTTAAATCCTATCATTCATATATTAATACATTTATTTTAAATTTTTTGTCGAAAAAAAAGAAAGTTAAATACTTTCTTCGTCTATAATATCTTGAACTGTATAAAGAACGTCAAAAATTGATATTTCTTTTATTTCATCGCTATCTCTTTTCTTTAGCTCAACAATATGTTCATCAATTTTATTTCCGATTGTGATTCTAATTGGTATTCCAATTAAATCCATATCATTAAATTTAACTCCCGTTCTTTCTTTTCTATCATCTAGTAAAACATCTATATTTGATTTTTTAAATGTTTGATATAAATGGTTACCAGCTTCTACTTGTTTTTCATTTTCCATATTTACAATTATTATTGCTACTTTATATGGTGCGATACTCATAGGCCATATTATACCTTTTTCGTCGTTCTTTTGTTCAACAACTGCGGACATACATCTACATATTCCTATGCCATAACAACCCATAACTACAGGTTTTAATGTATTATCTGTATCTTTAAAATTAAGATCTAAACATTCAGAATACTTAGTTCCAAGTTTAAATGTATTTCCTATTTCAATACCTTTTTTAAATTTTAATGGATTACCACAATTAGGACACATATCTCCTTCTTTTACATTTCTAATATCAGAAACATAATCGTGATTAAAGTCTTCTATATTAACATTTTTATAGTGATATCCTTTTTTATTTGCTCCTACTATAAAGTTAACCATCATCATTACTTCATTATCAACTATTATAGGTATTCCAAGTCCTATTGGACCAATATTACCTATTTCACATCTAGCAAGTTTTTTTACTTCTTTTGGGTCTGCTAAATGCATTTCTTTAGCATTTAGTAAGTTTAATACTTTATCTTCATTAACAAAAGCATCACCTTTTAATACTAAAGCATAAAATTTATTATCTATTTTATATATTAATGTTTTTACAAGTTTAAATGGTGCTTCATTTAAGTATTCACTTACTTCTTCTATAGTTTTAGCGTCACCTGTTTCTATTAAATCTTTTTCTAATTTTTTCTCTGATGATTCTTTTTCTTTTGTTATTGACTCACATATTTCTAAATTTGATGAAAAATCACAATTATCACAGAAAACAAGTGTATCTTCACCAATATCAGATAATGCTTGGAATTCTTCTGATAAAATTCCTCCCATTGAACCTGTACTTGCTTTTACAACCCTATAATTAATTCCTATTCTTGTAAATATCTTTTTATATGCATTATACATATTTGAATATGATACATTTAATCCATTTTCATCTTTATCAAATGAATATGCATCCTTCATTAAAAATTCTCTTACTCTAATAAGACCATATCTTGGTCTTGCTTCATCTCTAAATTTATTTTGAATTTGATAAATACTAAATGGTAAATCTTTAAATGATTGTACTTTATTTTTAGCCGCTATTGTAAACAATTCTTCATGTGTTGGACCCAATACATAATTTTTATCATATCTATCTTTAAGCTTAAACATAGCGTCACCAAATGATGATAATCTATTTGATTCTGCATATATATCTTCATTAATTAATGAAGGCATAAGTACTTCTTCAGCATTTATTTTATTCATTTCTTCTCTAACTATTTTTTCAATATTGTTAAGTACTTTAAGTCCAAGTGGTAAATACATGTAAATACCTGATGATGTTTTTTTTATCATTCCAGATCTTACTAATAAATTACCACTTACGCTATCTTCATCTTTAATATTTTCTCTGATAGTATAAAAGAAACTATTTTTTAATTTCATATTTAGTCACTTCCTAAAATCAATTAAATTATACCAAAAATTAACCTATTATACAATGAAAAAAAGAAGAATTAATTTTTATTCTTCTTAGTTTCTTTATAGAATACATATGATATAAGTGCTATACCAAATCCTAGTATAATAAATACTAAAGCAAGATTATCAAATATTCTAAATAAATTTACAATCATTGATATTACAAAAGTTATTATTCCAAATACTATAAGTGGATTTGATTTTTTTACAAGTCCATATATTAAAGTTACAATAGAAATTATTAAACTAAATGTTAATGCTTCAGTTAAAGAATATATAAATATCATTGCTAAAATAGTTAATTCTAATACTTCTTTATCTGATTTTTTACTTAGTTTTATAACATAATCACATATAATAAATGTAAATATAATTAGTATTGAAAGTATTAACTCTGTTTGAATACTTTCAAATATATCAACATTTTGTACTAAATTGATATATGGAAGTATTATAACTGGTGTATAACAAGTTATTTTTCTATCTGTATCTATTTCAAGCAAGTACATAGAAATAATAATTATAATGTATGACACTAATGTAAATATATTCGCAATTACTATTTTTTCTATATAACAATTAAATAGTTTATAAATTAATATAAATCCAAGTAATGTATATATGTATTTAAATATGAATCTTAATTTTCCTTCTTTATTGTACATATAAAATACTAATGAATATATAAGAACATTTGCAATTACTGCATACATACTATAATTTTTAATATCAAATAATGTAAGAATTATAAGCATAGAAAACAGTATATATTTTAAAACACTTTTAAATGTTATTTTTATTTTATCAGAGAACATATAGATTAATGCTATTATACCTGTTACAAAAAGTAATACATAATATAATTTAATGTTTAATCTTATAGAACACAAGAATAAATTACAAATTGCAAGAATAAGCATTACTATATTTTCTGATTTAATATTTTTATTAATTAATACATATATGAAATAATATATCCATAATAGTTCATTTAATAAAAATGCAGTTAATGAGTTTCCATTAAAAATAATTACGATACTTGATACACTTAAGAATATAAATGCAAATGCTTCAAATATACTATTTATAACAGTTTCTTTTTCATTTTTATTTATAAATGTATTAATTAAGAAACAAAGTATGCTTGCAACTAATAAAATTAGTTCTAGTTTTGCATCTATAAATACCTCAAATATATTATATATTAATATAAACATTGTTATTGGAAGTAATAATTCTGATATTGTTTTTTTAATTTTTTCATCATTAAATTTAATAGTAAATATTTGAATTGCTCCTATAATTAAAGTCATTATAATCGCAACTTCAGGTCTTATACTATAGTAAAAAATATTAAAGTAAGATAAAATCATTGTAAGAATATAAGACATTACTGAAATACTTTTATCACTAATAATTGTAAGTATAAAATATAATAAAGCAAGTGATAAAATTGTAACAAATAATTTTATACTAATACTACTTGTTAATAGATTAATTATATCTGGTACTAAACTTAAAGTTAATATGTAAATCAAAATCACATATATATAATTTAATGGATTATTTTTTTCAGTTTTAATAATTATAAAAAGTGATATTAATTCAAATATAAATGGTATTATAGAATTTATAACTAAATCTGAATAAATACCAGAATAAGTTAGTATAATAGGAACAAATATTAAAGATATTATTGACATAAATGTTCTTAATTGTTTATTTTTTACAAAAACATTTATGATTATTATTACTAAATTAATTAAACATAATACTGGTAATATTAAGTTTTCACTATATATTTTATCCATCTTAAATAAATATAATAATGATATAACCATTAAATATGAAAATACATGTCCAAAAAACAAGAATGTTTTTGATTTCATAAATTTACTACTTAAGTAATAGATTAATGCACATAATACGCTTGATAATGCTAAATATACATATATTCCACTACCCTTATATGATAAATAATTACCAAGTAATTCCTTTTCTCCTATAAAATTTAATATTACTATTATAAATATAGTTCCAAGAAACCACATTGTTTTATGGGCACCATCATTTTTAAGTTTTTTAAATGCAAAAGATGATGCGAAAAATATTAATGCTTCGATACTTAAAAATATAACTTTAAATATATCATTCATATTTTCCCAGTTTGTAAATGCAAAAATAATGCTTGATATAATTACTAGAAATGTACCTAACCATAATAATAATTTTTCATTGGCTTGTTCTTTCTTCTCTTTTTCAATCTTTTTAATTTTTTCTAGTTCTTTTTTTGTTGGTTTGCCACATTTTGTACAGAAATTACTATTTTCTTTTAATTCATTTCCACAGTTTGTACAATATTTCATTTTATTCACCTTCTATTCAATTAAATTATACACTATTTTTATAAAAAATAAAAGAAGCAATAAAAAACTTAGAAACATTTAATCTAAGTTTTATTAAAATCATTCTTTTTTATTTTTTAAATTTTTCTATACTTTTTTTCTTTTATATCTTTTTCATCTTTTAAAACATTTTATTCATCAGATGCAACTTCAATTGCGTGATCAATTGATTTTATTACTGATTCTTTATAATTTAATAATACTTCTTTTATTATTTTAGAAACTTCATCTCTTTCAATATCTAAAAACTCTGCTATTGCATCGACTGAAAAATACTTTCCATCAATATAACCCATTCTTAAAGAAATTATAATTGATTCTTTTGATCCTAAATTACTTATCATTTGTTTGAAATTTGATGTTTTAAATAATTTAATCATATTTATATTGATATATTTCTTGGGCATATTTTACTGAAATTTTAAGTTCATTTGCAATTTCCTCTATTTTTGCTTCTCTACCATATTTCATTTCAAGTTCTTTTGCTACTTTATTAAATTTATTAATCCTTCTATGTAGATAAACCGGAATTCTAACATTTCGACTTTTATTAGAAATTGCTCTTGTAATTCCTTGGCGAATCCACCATGTAGCATATGTTGAAAATCTATATCCTTTAGATGAATCAAATTTATCTACTGCTTTCATAAGTCCTATATTACCTTCTTGTATTAAATCTAAAAATGATAAACCTTGATTTAAATGCTTCCTAGCAACAGATACAACTAAACGTAAATTACTCTCAATAAATATTTTTTTTGCCTCTTCATCTCCATCTTTTATCCTTTTTGTTAATTTAATTTCTTCATCTAAAGTTAATAATTTTCTTCTACTAATTTCGTTTAAATATAATTTAACAATATCTATGTTTTCTCCTTCATAATTTATAATATTCTCTTCAAATTCTTCATTATCTTCTTCAGATTCTTGAATTTTAATATTATTCATCATACAATAGGATTCAATAATCAAAATAATTGTATCATTATCAAATATCTTATTAATTTCACCTTTTGTTATAATATCTAAATCCTTATTCACTATTATTTTTATTGTTTCTGATAACAATAAATTTTCATCAATTAATCTCATTATTATATCTGGATTAGGTATGTAATTAAGTTTTTTAAATATTTTTTCTATTGTTTCAAGATTTTTTATTGAATCATTATAACTTTTACAATTTTTAAATTCTTTGTTTACTAGATTATTTATTACACCAAAAGATTTATCAAAATCATTATTTACTTTTTTAGTTTCTTCCTTCTTCATATTAAAACTCCCTTGATTTATACTTATTATATCATGAATATATTATTTTTTTATTATAAGTTATAAATTAAAAGAATTTCATCTATTAAAATTAAAAAATCAAGGACTATTATACTTGATTCATATTTTATTATTTTGCCTTAAATAAATTTCCCTACCACTACTGCTAACAATGATAATACAGCAACTATAATAAGTTCATATGGTATCAATTTAGAATATTTTTCTTCCATTTCTTTTATTTCATTCCTATTTTTTAAAACATCTAATTTACGTCCTATCAAGATATCGCTTGTAGATTTAAATTTATCAAGATCATCAACGTAAACACTTCTTCCCTTTTCAACATCATAATGTGAATATTTTTTCTCAGGCATTATTGAATCGTACAAAGAATTAACTCCACCTGTAAAAAACATTGATCCAATTAGGAATCCAAAAACTATTGCTGCAATTGGAAAACCAACATAACTAATAGAATAAATTTCTCTTATGGTTGGAACAAATAATAGTGCTGTACAAATTATAGTTGATGGTATAATTCCTAAAGAAAAACCAATTTTGCTAATTATTGAACTCTTTTTCTGTATAATTCTGTCATACTTTTCTGGAGCATTCAATATTTTACTTTTAATAAGATTATATACTTCATCCATTTTTTTATCTTCGCTGCTTAATCTAACTGTAATATCCATTTTATTATCGTAAATAGACATTTCAATACTTTGATTAAAATTCTTTTCATATTGGCCTTTATACTTAACATAATAAAAATATGAATATCTTAACCACAAACTTTTTATTTCTGCTATTCTAGTATTAAAAACACCTATAAAACTATTATAATTGTCAAAAGTAATTGTCGTATCGTCATAAAAATTTACTGTAACTTTAAATTTTCCATCAAAATTTTTAGCAGTCCATGACTGATACTCTCTTTCATACATAATATTTTCTTGTTCTTCTTTTTTACAGATTGCTTCATATTTTCTTATATCTTCGTCCATTTTGTTAAATATATCTATTAAATCATTATCAGATATTATTTTATTTGCTACCTTTATTGTATCATTATACATATTTTCACTCCATTCTATTTTGTACAAAAGATGCTATTTACTTTTGGAAATTTATCTAAAATTTGTTTTATTGCAGATTCAACTTGATTTATTTCTTGATCTATATAATTTGATTTTCTTGCAAATATAATTTTATATGGTTCGAACTTTACGGTAAAAGAATTTTCATGGTCTTCTAAATTATTACCATTTCCTCTTCTAAAATCCAAATCCATTTTTATTTCCATTGAATTAATATTTTTTAAATTTCCATCTTTTACTGCAGATTCAAATTCAACTAAATCTTTACAAGAAATATTATTATATGTTTTTTCTCTAATATAAATTTCAAATCTTGTACCATAATTTTTCTTATACGTATATTGTTTATATTCTGGTTTAAACTGTTTATTTTTTTCTTCATCTTCATTCATAAGTCTTATCATTTGATTATAAATTCCATCACAGTATTTTACTAAATAAAGAACATAATCTTCTGTTGGGATTATATTTGAATAATCATATTCATTATTTATTGTTGATTTTTCGTTCATAAGTTCACTCCCTCTATCCTACAATACTATTTAATTATACCATAAATATATTATTTTTAAATTATAAGTTATAAATAAAAAACATTTAATAAATGTTCTTCATATTCTATATGGACTTATCTAATTTTTTAAGTCTATCTTTATATCTTATTGGTTCTAATTTTTTAATAGTTCCATCATTTGAAACAGATACTTCTGGAATATATATTCCTGTTTTAAGTTCAATATAATCCGCAATTAATCTTCTATGACAAAATTCATTAACAGGTTCATGGCAAAGAAGAATTATATTTTCACCGAACTTATTTTTTAGTGTCATTAGTAATGCATTGACATCCAAATCTTTTAATCTAATATCATAATAACTTTGAATATATTCATCCTCTATTTCTTTTCTATAATTAATATATTCTTGCTCTGCTAACAAATCTTTTTTTAGTTCTAATAATTTTTTATACTTTTCTGAATAGGGAACATATGTTACAAGTTTGGGAGCAAGTTTTTTATATGCTGGCCCAAAATAGTTCCATGCATTGCCTCCATCACCTGTTACTGACACTGTATTACCACATTTAACATCTTCATAACTACCTGTACCTAAAATAATTTTTTTAGCATCTTCTTTTGTCATAATTAATCCCCTCTCCATAATTATAACATAAAAAAGACTCAGAATAAAACTTATTCTAAGCCTATTTTTAGTCAATATTAATTGTTCTTCATTCTATATCTTTTTACAATTACATCATCATTTTTATATGATTCAAGTGAATTTGCATCAATAAAATGATCTCCAACATTTCCTGGGCATGTTGACGTCATAAATCCTTCACGCCATCCATTTTTATGAATATCTTTACCAATTTTTATTCTATTAATAAATGAATTTAATTTATCAAATTCAACATAACCACCGTTTTTCATTTTTGCTAAAAGTACATTTTCTTTATACATTTCATAATTATATCTAAAAAATCCATAAGATTCATCTATATCATCTTTTAACGTATCATTGATATGTGTGCACTTTAATATTGTACCAGTATATAAACCCTCTATTTTCATTTTAAACCTCCTTATTTTAATTTTTCAAGTATAATTGCAAGTTCTTTCTTTTCGTTTTCAAGTTTTATTTTTTCTTCTTCAACTAAATTCTTTGGAGCATTATTAACATATCCAGTATTTGATAGTAATTTTTCTCTTCTTGCAATATTACTTTCTAAAGTCATTTTTTCTTTTTCTAAAGCATCTTTTTGTTTTTTATTTTCTTCTTCAGATACTTCATAATAATAAGTTAATTTAACATTTAATTCATTTGTATTTGACTCTATTGTTACTTTACTATATTCACTATCTTGTACTTCATTATTTAATTTAAGCATATTTTTAATAATTTTTTCAGCACTTAAATTATTACATTCTAAACTATATTTAAATTCTTTTGGAATATTATTTTCTTTCTTTGTAATTCTTGATTTTGTAATAAAGTTTCTTATTTCTTCCATTAATTTTATTGTATCATCAAAATTTAATTCTTCATTTACTTTTGGATAAGAACCAATCATAATACTTTCTGTTTCTTTTACTGGAAGCATACTATATATTTCTTCAGTTACAAAAGGCATAAATGGATGAAGTAATTTTAATATATTTGTTAATACATATAAAAGTGTACTTTTTGTTGATTCATTATCCATATTAAATTTAGAAAATTCTATATATCCATCACAGAAATCATCCCAAATAAAGTTATATAGTTCTGTTCCTACATTTTGGAATTCATATTTATCCATATTTTTTCTAACTTCACTTATTGTTTTATTAAGTCTTGTTAATATCCATTTATCACTAAATGTAAGTGTAGAAAAATCATATTCTTTTACATTTTCTATATTCATTAATGTAAATCTTGATGCATTCCATATTTTATTTATAAAGTTCCAAGTAGATTTCATTTTTTCTTCATCAAATCTTAAATCTTGACCTGGCGCTGAATTAGTTGTTAAGAAATATCTAAGTGCATCGCATCCATATTCTTCTATCATATCCATAGGATCTATACCATTACCTAAGCTTTTACTCATTTTTCTTCCATCTTTATCACGAATAAGTCCATGTATTATGCAATCTTTAAATGGAACTTCTTTAGTAAATTCTAGTGATTGGAACATCATTCTAGATACCCAGAAGAATATAATATCATAACCTGTTACAAGAGCATTTGTTGGATAATATCTATTAAATAAATCTGTATTATCTGGCCATCCTAATGTACTAAATGGCCATAGTGCACTACTAAACCAAGTATCAAGTACATCTTCATCTTGAATCCATCCTTCACCTGGTGATTCTACTTGTACTTTAACTTCATTATCTTTATACCATGCTGGTACTCTAATACCCCACCATAATTGTCTTGATATACACCAGTCATGACAATCATTCATCCAGTTTTCAAGTACTTTTTCGCATCTTGCTGGATAAAAGTTAACTTTATTATCTGTTTTTTGATTTTCTAATAAGTTATGTGCTAAATCACTCATCTTAACAAACCATTGTTCTGATAAATAAGGTTCTACCATTACACCTGTTCTTTCAGAATGTCCAACACTATGAGTTATTTTTTCAATACTAATAAGTAAATCTTTTTCTTTTAATTCTTCTATTAATTTTTCTCTTGCTTCAAATCTATCAAGTCCTTTATAATTTAAAGCATTTTCATTCATATGAGCAGTTTCATCCATAACAACTATTCTCTCTAGGTTATGTCTATTACCTACTTCAAAGTCATTTGGATCATGTGCAGGAGTAATTTTAACTACACCTGTACCTTTTTCCATATCAGCATGTTCATCACCTATGATAGGTATTAACTTACCAACTATAGGTAAAATAACATTTTTACCAATTAATTTATTATATCTTTCATCTTTAGGATTAACTGCAACAGCTGTATCACCAAATAATGTTTCTGGTCTTGTAGTTGCTACATCAAGATAATCATTTGTTCCTTCAATATAGTATTTTAAATGATAGAATGCTCCTTCAACATCTTTATATATAACTTCTTCATTAGAAAGTGCTGTTCTTGCTTCTGGATCCCAGTTAATTATTTTTTTACCTCTATAAATAAGTCCATCATTATACATTTTTATAAATGCATAATTTACTGCTTTTTGTGATACTTCATCTAAGGTAAATCTTTCTTTTGAATAATCTAAACTAATACCCATTTTAGACCATTGTTTTCTTATATTATCAGCATATTCATCTTTCCATTTCCATGCTTCTTTCAAGAAGTTTTCTCTACCTAATTCGTATTTATTTATTCCTTCTTTTTTTAATTTAGCAACTACTTTTGCTTCTGTTGCGATTGCGGCATGATCCATACCTGGAAGCCATAATACATCATATCCATCCATTCTTTTATATCTACATATTATATCTTGAATTGATACATCTTGTGCATGCCCAATATGTAATTTACCTGTTATATTAGGTGGTGGAAGTACCATTGAAAATGGTGTTTTTGTTTTATCTCCTGACATAAAGTAATTATTATTAAGCCAGTATTCATATTTTCCTTCTTCTACTTTTTTATGATCATATTTAATTTCTAACATATTTATCTATCCTTTCATCTATATATTTATTTACGGTTTCAAAGATTTCTTTGAATCTTTCATCAAAATTTATTTGTTTATAGAAATAATATAAATTTTGTTTAAATTCTTCTAAACATTCATCATAGTTTATATCATATGTATATGCAAATTTTAATGCAATACTATCATTTATGTTTTTTATATCTTTATAATTTGATAATTCATGATTTTTTATTGAATTTATTATTTTAGGATTAATTAAATCATTACTAGGTTTAGTATCTAATTCTGATAAATATCCAAGTAAATATATAATATCCATTTTATCTATATCACGAATTAATTTAGCAAACTTTAAATATCTTTCGTTATTTGTTTCTTCTATTTTTATTTTATTATGATTTTTTATCGCAAACTCAATTAATTCATAATCTTCTTTATTATTCCAAAAGTTTTTTATTAATCCTTCTTCAAATAATATTTTTACTCCCAAATCAGCGTGATCAATATTAGAATCATCAAATGAATTAAACTCTTTTAATTGTTCAAATCTTCCTATATCGTGGAGTAAACCAATTACTTTTGCCAAAGATACATCTTCATCATTAAATCCTAGTTTTTTTGCATATTTTATGCATAAATTCATAACTCTAATTGAATGATTTTTTTTAAGAATAATCTTTTCTTTAGTTAAATCATAATTATTTACATATTTTTCAAATTCTTCAACCACTTTTACCTCCAAAAAGAAAAATATCTATGAATGTAAGGACGATTAGTTCGCGGTACCACCTTACTTCATAGATATTTCTATGCACTTAATCTTTAACGCAGATATGCGATTTTACTTTTATAAGATAAGCAACCTTCAAATAAATAATTTGTTAGTTTTCACCAAACACTAACTCTCTAAGAAAATTATATTATTTTACTCCTCTTATCAACAAGTCTATATGTATTATACTATTTTTATAATTTATTGTAAATATTATTTTTTCAATGTTCAAACAAAAAATATATATTTTATTACAATAATTCTAAATATTTTTTTAACATTTCAATTTCTAATTTAGTAACTAATTTAACAAAATCAGTATAATCATATGTTGTATGTGCCTTATCTAATGCTTCATAATATTTTAATCTATCTTCTTTTTTTATAATTATAGGATTATATCCACTATTCATTAAATCTAAATTCATAATTAATCTTGAAGTTCTTCCATTACCATCTATAAACGGATGAATTTTCACTAATTCCCCATGTAATAATGCTGCTTTAACAATTGGATGATATATATTCCATGTTTTATAATTTAATATTAATTTTTCCATTAATTCTGGAACAGTAATATAATCAGGAGGAATATGAGCAGCACCTTTTATAGTAACATTTTCTTTTCTATATTTACCTGCATTTTCATTATCAATTTCTTTTAATATTAACTGATGTATGTTTTTAATATTCCATTCAGTAATTGGATTATCTTCTTTCACAAGCTCATCAAGAAATAATATTGCTTGTTCATGATTAATAGCTTCTAAATGTTCTTTTATTGATTTGCCACCAACAGTTATTCCTTCTAAAACAACTTGTGTTTCTCTTAAAGTCAATGTATTACCTTCAATACCATTACTATTATATGTCCATTCTAAATTAATAGATTCTTTTAATGATTTTAATGTTTCTTTAGGAATTGGCCTTTTACTATCCAGTTTCTTTTTTAAATTATCCACTTCATCAAAAAAATCATTTTCTACATTAATTATAAATTTATTCTCATCTGGTCTTATAATTCTTTTATCTGTAGGCTTTAATGCATCTATTGGTATATTCCAACTATTGCCAACTTTTACTGCACCCTCTATTCTACCATCAGATAATAATTGTCTAATTCTTCTTTCGCTAATATTCCATTTTTTTACTGCTTCTTTTGTAGTCATATATTCCATGAATACCACCTCTTGTTAAAGATTATACCGATATCGGTAGTATTTGTCAATATTTTTATTCCGTTAACGGTAGTATTAATAATATATACTTATTTTAATTATTATATGTGTTTTTCAATTATAAAAGATTAAAAAACATAGAAATTAATCTATGTATAATTTACTATAAATATTATTTTTTTGTACTCTGGCTTTTAGATAAAGAATCAATATCATTTTTCATTTCTTTTAATATATTGTTTTTACCATTTACAAAGTAATCATATTCTTTATCTTTTACTTTTAACAATCTATCACCATTTACAGTAAAGTTTAAGTCATTTTTTTCAAATAAGAATTTATTCTTTTCATCATTTAAATCAACAAAATAGAACTTTTTATCATATTTAGCATACTCATTAATATATGTATAATATTTACTTTTATCTCCATCTTTTTTATAAAGTAATACATAATATTCACTTTCAGGTTCATTAAATATTTCTTTACCATCTATTAATGTATACTTATAATCTTTATTTAATTTAACTGATTTTACTGAAACAGAATCTTGATTTTTAATATTTCCTATTCCAGAGAAATTAGTTACAAAAAACATACATGAAATAAGCATTATTATAAATATAGCAAATAAACTAAGTAATAAATGTGCGAATAAATTACTTATTTTACTTGATTCTTTAGTATTTTCTTTTTCTTGAGGTATTTCTTCATTTTTTTCTTTTATTTCTTCTTTAACATTTTCTTCTTTTACTTCAACTTTTTCTATTTTTACTTTTTTTGATTCTTCAATTTGTTTTTCTTTTTCTTTTAATTTATTTAATTTCTTTGATATTTTATTTTTTATATTTGTTTTTTTAGTTTCATCTACTTTGGTTTCATCTAAAATAAGTTTTTGAGCTACAAGAACAATATCATCTTTATCATTTATTTTAGCAAATAAGAATTTATTTAATTTTCTTGATACAAGATGTAATTTACTATTTGGATCATATCCACCACTTATACCTACAAATTCACTTGTTATTTCTTTTCCATTATATTTTTCCATTCCAACCATATTAAATATATAATTAGTTAAAAATTCTGAACTACTATTATAAGTATATGTTAATGAAAATTTAAATATATAATAATCAAATCCATTAACGTTTATTTTATCAATATATTTAATATTTTTAGGATCTTCTTTATAATTACAATAAATACCAAAGTTAATTGAAAAATCAGATTCAGAAATTACAGATGCTTCTTTATATTTATCTTTCATTATATCTGTTTTATCATATATAGAAAGCATTTCATATAATGCATATCTACTATAATTATCTTTAGATATTTGGTCAATTATTGACTCTTTGACTTCTTTATTTTTCTTGTAATAATTATCAATTATAAATAATTTTAGTTGATTATCTTTTTTATTTAATAATTTTTCTAATGCTTCACTTGTTTCTTTATTACTTACAAATGATTCAATATTTATACATATTTCTAAGAAAAATCTAAGGTTAATATATTCTTCATCATTTAATGCATCAAATGTATTTTTAAAGTTTGTTTTAAGTGCAATATTAAATACTCTCATTAATGCATCACAAATGATTTTTTTATTCTTTTTTAAGTCTTCAACAGGTACTATTCCTTCGGCTAAATAATCATTTAATAAAATCAAAATATTATTTTTAGCATTTTTAAATTTCAAAGCTTTATATAGCTTCGGAAATAAGTAGTCATATAAATATGGTCTTTCAAATAAATTACTTACTGGAATAAAATCACTATCTTTATAATTTTTTAATACCAAATCAACATACAATTTTAATGCACTTTCTGAATCTACTGTAGTAAGTAAATAAACTATTTTATTTTGTACGTTTGGTAATAAATTTTTATAAACCTTTTCTATTGCATCAGTATATACATCATAATAATTTTTAAAACATAGTGATAATATTGACGCATTAAGTCCACCATTATTATCATTTACTCCATAATTTTTAGTGGAATTTTGTATCAAAAATAAACCTATATTAGGTGTTATTTTCACCTTTTCTAATTTTTTTAGAGCATTTATTTTTGAATCAAAATCCTTCTTTTCCATTATTTCAAGTAAGTACGCTACTCTATTTAATTTTAACTCCTCTATTAATTCTTTCATACGTTTCACCCACTAAGTGATATTATACCAAATTATTACAAATAATTAAACAAAATTATAACTTTATTTTAAAATATTTCATTTAATAATTTATTAACAAATTTTTCTATTGATGCCATAATTTTATTATATATTTTTTCTTCTAATTCGCTTTTAGAATTATCACTTTCTTTTTCATTCTTTTTATTTTCATTCTTACTTAATTCTTCCTTATGAGTCGTATAGTAAGAATTATCTACTTCTGAATACATACCAACTTTTTCATCTTTTGCTTGTTCTTCTTTTTCTTTTAATTCATCTGTATATGCATAATTTCCATATATATATGCGACCTTTGCAAGTCCTTTTTCTACAAGTTCACTTTGAAGTAATGTTCCATCTGTATAAACCCACGCTAAATATCTATTATATTTATCTTTTTCATCACTACCATCATCAAATTCAAGTTCTATCTTTTGTGCATTTGTTATTTTATCACATGTATATTCTTTTGCTTCTCTTCCATATGGTTCCTCACCTTTTTTAGGATGATTTGTTTCTGGTGTATCGATTGCTAAAAACCTTACCTTTATTTCTTTCTTATCCATTATAAATCTTGCTGTATCTCCATCTATACAAGATGAAAACTTTACTTCTTTTTTTTCATTTGCATCTACATTTATTGGAAATAAAAACATAATTAAAAATAAAAAACATAATACTTTCTTTTTCATATTACCACCTACTATAAGAATTATATCATATTTTTTACATTTACTTGCTTACTTGTTTTTATTATTACATTTTCTTGACATAAGAATATTATATTACTAGGAGTGATTTATATGATGAATTTTTTACAAGGTCTATTTTTAAGTACAAAAAGACTAATATTTTTCCTATTAGCCACCTCTTGTTTAATAATATTAACATACCAAATAATCATTTTATTATTTATAACTACACCTCTTAATGCTGTTTTACTTTTAATTGTATTTTTACTTTTGTGTACTTTTAGTTTCTTCTTTTTCTTTAGGTGTTAAAAGCATTTCTGTTTTATAAATTTTATCAAGTAATTGTCTAACATTTTTAACTTTATTATATTCTTTTTCTGTATTTGGTATTTTACTTGGTATTGAAATTAGTACACTTAATAGTTTCTTTTCTTCTTCTTTAAATGGGAATATTCTTTCATATTCATTAAGTAAACTTCTAAAATCAAAATATAATGCATATTTGTTATAAAAATTAATAAAATCATATATTGGACTATCTATTTTACTATATTCCCAACCTATTAAGTATACACTTTTATTTCTTATAATATTATCAAGTTTTAAATTATTATGAAGAGTAACAACTCTTTTTCTTTTTTCATTTTTTACAATTTCATACCATTGTTCTAATTCATTTTTACAAAAATATATACAAGAAAATATTTTAGAAATATTTCTTGCGATTAAATATTCTGATGGACTCATATATATTTTGGATTCTATTATATTAATAACATCCATATAGTAATTATAAATATAATTTATCTTTTCCATTGTTTCTTCAAATATTTTTTTATATTCATCAATATCAACATCTTTGTAATATGTCGTTTTACTATGAAGAAGCGCAATAGTATGAATTAAATCAAATGCTCTTTGTTCATTATCATATTTTACATCATCTACAAATTCGTATATAGTACTATCTTCATTACTATCTATAACTTATTCAAAATTTCTAGATAATAGATATTTATATATATTATCTAAATTACCCTTTTTTAAAGCAAATTGACCTAAAGGAGTATTTACTATCATAGTTTTACCTTTCATAGTATATTTATCTACCTTTAGGTCATTTTTATCTAATATTTTCTTAAATAGCTTCATTAACTATATATGGAATTATTATTTTACTTCCAAGGGCAATTTGATCTATATTATTATATTCTTTTATTTTTTCAACACTTACACCATATTTTAAACATATAGTATCAATATTATCATTTTCTCTTACAATATGAACATAATAACTAACAAATTTTTCATCTTTTTCACTAAAGTTATTAAATATTGAATTCATTTCATTATCAATAAAATCTTCACTTTTATTTACTTTTACTATATTTTCATCTTTTTGTAAAAATAAATCAGATGAATCATTATTCATAGTAGTATCCTCCTTTTTAAGCATATTTTCAAAAATATTAAATCTATCAATTTCTTCTTCATCATTATCTATTTTCTCTTCTTGTTTAATTTCTTCTTTTACTTCTTCTTTCTCTTCAGCAATTACTTCTTCTTTTTTTATTTCTTCTTCACTATTACTTCTAGAATCAATTACAAGATCTGGTTTTATTTCTTCACTTATTTCTTTTTCCTCTTCTATTTCAACAAGCTCTATTCCTTCTATTAAAACATCTATGTTTACTCTTAATATTTCTTCATTTACTATTTCAAATTTGAAATCATCTATATCTATTTTTATTCTATCCATATCATATTTTGTATCTAAAGTTATATCAAAAGGAAGACCATATATAAATGGTTCAGAATTAATAGATGAATCTGTTATTTTATATTCACCACTAATAATAAATTCGCCTGAAACTAAATTATTTTCTTCTATAGTTAAATTATGTTCAAGTGAAATACTAGTTATTTCATAAATTTTTGTATTAAATTTAATATCTTTAGTAAATGGCACTATCTTTTTCATTTTATCCCTCACTTCTAATTAATAATATTAAAAAAAGTCCTAAAATAGAACTTTTATTTAAATAAATTATTAAATATTTCCATATAATTATCAACGAAAATTATTTCAAAGGACGACGCTATTTCAATTGGTATTTCTGATATATCGTTCTCGTTTTCTTTTGGGATAAATAATTTTCTTATTCCAGCGTTATAAGCTGCGATTGATTTTTCTCTAAGTCCACCAATAGCAAGTATATTACCATTTAATGTTATTTCACCTGTCATACCTATTTTATTATCTACCTTTTTATTTAAAAATGAACTTATTATTGCGCTTACTAGTGTTACACCAGCGGATGGTCCATCTTTTGGAATTGCTGCATGTACACAATTTATATGAATATCATCTTCGTTTAATTGTTTTATATCAAGACCAAATTCTTTATAATTTGTTTTAACATAACCTATTGCTATTTTAGCACTTTCAATCATAACATTACCAAGTGATCCTGTCATATTTACTCCGCCTTTACCTTTATAATGTGATACTTCTATTGGAAGTATTGAACCACCAAAGGCTGTATATGCAAGTCCATTTACTATTCCACTATTATTATAAGTATTATTATCAATTTCAGAATATTTTACATTTCCAAGTAATCTTATTATATCTTCTTCTTTTAATGTAAATCTTTTTTTCTTAGGATTCATAATTATTTCTTTTGCTATTTTTCTCATAATTGATGATAAAACTCTTTG
>ERZ779830.94-NODE-94-length-22904-cov-2.13432_pt1 | contig 22904 bp, 21 predicted proteins | sample MGYA00511251_ERZ779830 | MGnify/ENA primary metagenome ERZ779830 (study PRJEB29588, sample SAMEA2146731) | human gut metagenome | biome: human gut; feature: human-associated habitat; material: faeces | place: Denmark | collected 2008/2010 ... | reverse complement strand
AGATCCTTTCTTTGGTGCGAATAAAAGCGCTAGTCCTGCTCCTAAACCTGCTCCCAAAATTAATTTTCCAGTTCCTTTTTTACTCATATTAATCATCCTCCTCATTTTCTTCTTTTTTTGATTTAAATATCTTACTAAAAAAGTTAACTATTAAATCAATAAATCTATCTCCTACTATAGAAAATCCATTACTGAATCTATCTATAACAGCAAATACACCATTTAACGATGATACCTTTTCATCAACACTATCAACAATCAACTTAACCTTGTCCATAGTCTTAATTAATCTATATGCAAGTATTATTAATAATATTATTAAAACTACTAGAAGTATATATATTACTATAGGTAAAAATTCATTTAGAAAATCCATTATTCATCGTCCTCCTCATCGTCTTCTGAACTATACATATTATCTATTAAATTAAATAAATCTTGTTCTTTTGTTTCGGATAGAATATTGTCTTCATCTACTAATGGTTTATTATTAGTATCATCTTTATTAGTATTATCCATATCATCACTAGTTGATACATCATTATATATTATTTTTACTTCATCATCTTTATCTGCTTCTTGTTCATCTAGATTAAAAAAGATACTTTTATTTTCTTCATCTTCCTTATCATCTACTCTTTTCATTGCTCTTTTCATAACTGAATCATAATCTAACTTTTTTGTTATATTAAGATCATTCGCACTATCTAAAGCAACATCTTCTTTTTTATAGTTTTTATCAAGTACTCCATAAATAGGTGATATTATTGGAGTTGGCATAAATTTCTTATCATCTTTTGTTGTAGTTATTTTTTCTGTTGGATAAGTCCTTTTTTGATATGCTGTTGTCTCTCTTGTTGTTTCTCTATATGTACTTACTTTAACTTCCTTTTTTGGTTCTTCTTTTTGTACTTTTTCAAGTCTACTTACTGTTTTAGATGGTTTTTCATATATTGTATCATCTAAATCCATTGGAAAATTAAATGTACTTTCTGCTTTAAATAATTCTCTTTCTGTCACTTCTTCATTTTCTTTTTCTAATCTATTTTCTCTTTTTCTTACTATATCTTCTTTTACTGGTTCATATTTTCTTTTATTTTCTTTTTTTACTTCTTTATGAGTTTCTTCTTCGTATTCATCTTCAACGTCTTCTTCGTCATAAAAGAAATTTTTAACTTTATCAAGTAATCCCATATTTATCCTCCTATTCATCCGTAGAAGTAATTTCATCTTGCTCTATTAAACTTTCTAAAGATGAATTATCTCCATTATAAGTGTCATATTCGTTAACCCAATCTAAAAAATTACCATCTGTTGTTTTTTTAGTTTCAAATATGTTATAAGTTTCATTTTCTCCTAAATCATATTTACCACTACCTAGCATAGTTTCAATAGTATTTTTATTGTATTTTATACTAGATAAAACATAAGCCATACTTGAAATTGAATCAACTAAATCATATTTAGATACATATGCTTCTACTTTTGCATAATTAAACATCATTTCAATATAATACTTACCTTTTACTTCATTTACTTCTAAATATCCTGTTTTTGAATTATAATCTAATTTTTTTGATATGTATGCATTTTTATCTATTTTGTAATTATTTTTTGTTTTATGATAATAACTAACTATATCAACATATAAGTAATATGTATTACCATTTGAATATAGCTCTTGATTAAAATCTTTAACATTTCTAGTAGAAATATAACTTGGCAAATAATATTGATATCCAATTGCCTCTTTATTTGAATTTTTTATATTTTTATTTAATATAACATCAAGGTTTTTATCTATGTCACTATCACTTATATTTTGGATTGTGCATCCAATAGATGCAAATACACATATTAAAATTATAAATACTTTTTTTATGTTCATATCACACCTACTCTATCATGATTTATTATACCAAAAATTTAATTATTAATAAAGTTTTTTTTTAAATAATGACAAAAAAGTATCAAATGAAAAAGAAAAAAAATTAAGATGACTCTTAATTATGCTTTAATTCTACCATATTCTAGTTTTAATTTATCAGCAACTGTCACGATAAATTCACTGTTTGTTGGTTTTGCTTTATCATAATCTACACTATGACCAAATACTTCTTCCATAAGGTCTAAATTACCTCTATTCCAGCTTACTTCAATAGCGTGCCTAATTGCTCTTTCTACTCTTGAAACTGAAGTATTAAATCTGCTTGCAATTTCTGGATATAATTCTTTAGTTATTCCACCTACTATATCAGGGTTATTATATAAAAGTAATATACCTTCTCTTATGTATTGGTATCCTTTTATATGTGATGGAACTCCAAGTTCATGTAATATCTTTGTAACAGATATTTTTAAATCATAATCATAAGTTGTCATTGCTTTCTTATCTTCTGTTTGTGTTGCTTCTAATACTCTTTGTTCTAGATCTTTTAAATCAAATGGTTTAAGTAAGAAATACTTTATATTATAGGAAGATAACTTTTTAATAATCGCATCTGCATTAAATGAAGTTATTACTATTATATTAGTATTGATTTCTTCTTCTTTTAATTTATCTAGTAAATATATGCCATCTTTATTTGGCATAATTAAATCAAGTAATACTAAATCAATTTCATTAATATGATTCTTTATCATCCTAAGGCCTTCTTCACCATCGTGAGCCTCATATAGTACTTCCATTTTGCCACTACTTTTCGCATGTTCCCTTATCATGTGAATTAAACTTAAATTGTCATCTACAACCAAAAGTCTTTGCGTTTTCATATTTTTTATTTTCCTCTCTATTTTTCGTACTTTTCCATTATACAACATATTTTTTTCAAATACCAGACATTTTATTAGCTTCTTTCATCTAATTTTGTCGTATTTTGTCGATTTTTGTCGTAGGATTAACTACAAAGAAACTTTAACAAAAAAAATATCAGTTTTTTTCTGATATTTTCTTGTATTTTCTGCTTGCAATATTATTTTTTATCTTGTTTATTATCTTTTTATTGTCTTTTTTGTAGTTTTCAATCGCTGTTTCATATACTTTTAAAACCTTTAATGCAAAATATTCTGATGAAAAATCTGCAGATAATAATCTAGATTGATTTGAAAGTCTATTATATAAATCTTTATCTTCATATAATTTAGATATTGAATTAATATATTTTTCATCATCTGTAAATACAAATCCGTTAAAATCCTCAATAACACTATTTACAAAACTATCATCCTTAACTGCTACAACAGGAAGTGATGAAGATATAGCTTCAACAACCGTTAATCCTTGTGTTTCTGATTTAGATGCAGTTACAAACACATTACCTAATTGATAGTATATTGGGATATCACTTAATGGAACTTTTCCTGTAAAAATAACACTATCTGATACACCAAGACTTTTTGCTTCATCTTTTAATTTATCTATATCTGGTCCATCACCAACAATTAAAAGCTTCATATTTGAATATTTCTTAACAAGCTCTTTATGATTATTTATAATTCTATCTACACTTTTTTCTTTTGCAAGTCTAGAAACAGTCATTACAACAAAATCCTTTTTCTTTATACCTAGTTTTTTCTTTAAACTATTAATATCTTTTTGATTAAAGTTTTCTTTATAGAACTTACTTGTTTCAATTCCTGTTTGTATAATATGTATATTTTTAGTAAATTTATATTTATCTTTAAAAAGATTATATATTTTATTAGATGGTACAATTAACTCTGTTACTGTTTTATCTTCAAAAAATACAACTAAATATTTTAATAATTTTTTACATATATCATCTAATATCTTTTTATTTTTTGTTATGTAATGTGTATAATCCTCCCAATTTGTATGATACGTATGAACAAGAGGAATTGATAATTGTTCAGATACAACTCTTGCGAATATTCCAACAGTAAATTCAACATTCGAATGTATTACATCTAAATTCATTTTTTTAATCATATTAACTGCTTTAATAGGATAAACACTAGTCATTTTATAATCATAACAATTTGCGAGATTTACAGATGGTAATCTTAATATATGTCCATTATTTTCTAAAACATAATCTTTTTTATTATCACTAACTGTTATTATAAATACTTCATGTCCAAGTTTAGTAAGAGCATGTTCAAGCATTAATATACTTGTTGATACTCCATTTACTAAAGGAGGATATGATTCTGTAAATATTCCTACTCTCATTTTACTTCTTCCTCTTTTCCCCTTCTAACAAATGCTATTGAAATAGCGCCTAATATCATTGGTAAATAATATGTTGAAAGTCTCCATAAAATCATACATGCACTTATAATTGATGCATCTGAGAAACTTCTAAAAAACTCTAAGAATGCATATTCTAGTCCACCAGTACCACCTGGTATTGGTACAAACGATCCAACAAAGCAAGTATAACTTGCACAAACAATAGAATCAAGTGCATTTACAGTATTAAACTTTCCTATACTATAAAAAATAAATAAAGGTATTAAATAGTACATAGTAAGACCCATTATGTTATAAAATGTTGATTTTACAAGTATAAATTTATTTTCTTTAAAATATATACTACTATTGTAAAATTCATCAATTTTTTTAGTTGCTTCTTCTTTTAGGTGTTCTCTATTTTTAATAAACTTAAATCCGAATATAAAATTAAATATTTTATTAAATACTTTTGTATTAAGATTTTTCGCTCTTCCTAATGAAAATAATAAAACAAGTACAACAATATTAACTATATATCCAATTAAAACAATGTTCTTAAGTAAACTAGTTGATGGAATTATATGAAGGAAACTATTTGTTACAACTGCAAATGTTCCCATTATAATAAGCGCAAGTTGATATGTAAAAAAGTTTTGTAAAAGGGCATTACCAGAATCTGTAACTTTAATACCCTGTTTTTTTAATAAATACATTTGAAATGGTTGTCCACCTGATGAAAAAGGTGTAATCGCATTAAAAAATTGTGCTGAACACATAAGAATAAATGTGTCTTTTAACTTATAATCTTTTTTTATAGATTTTAAATATAAATGAAGTGATAATGATTGAAAAAATACATAAAGTCCCATAAGTATAAGTGCAACAAATAAAAACTTTATATCTATATTTGTAAGAGCACTCATTATATCTTTAAAATCATCTTTCATAATTAAGTACATTATAAGTACTGAAATTAATATTAATATTATTATATTAGTTTTATATTTTTTCATATTATTCTCCTATATTTTCAAATCCAGGCATATCTTTGCCAGATAAAAATTCTAAAGATGCTCCTCCACCTGTTGAAATATGATAAAAAGAATTTTTATATCCAAACTTTATAGCAGCTGATGCGGAATCTCCACCACCTATTATAACTTTTGCACTACTATTTTTTAGTGACTTTAATACTTCTTTTGTACCATATGAAAAGTTATCATATTCAAATGCACCTGCTGGACCATTTAAAAATACTGTTTTAGTTTGTTTTAAAACATTATCTATATTTTCTATTGTTTTTGGACCTATATCAAATGCTATATCATCATTATCAATTTCATTAATATTTTTTAATATTTTATCATTACTATCAATCTTATCAGATACATATGCATCTACAGGTAAAATTATTTTATCAGAATATTTATTTAGTAAATTTTTTGAATATTCAATGTTTTCTTCATCAACAAGTGATTTACCAACATTTATTCCTTTTGCTTTTAAGAATGTAAACGCCATTGCCCCTACTATTATAATATTATCTACTTTTTCTATTAAATTAGATATAATACCAATTTTATCTGATACTTTTGCGCCACCCAATATAATGCAAAAAGGTTTTTCTGGATTATTTAATAAAATACTTAATTTATTAATTTCTTCTTCTACTAAAAATCCAACTGCGCTCTCTAAATATTTTGAAACACCGGTAGTAGATGCTGCTCTTCTATGTGATACTCCAAATGCATCATTAATATAAACATCTGCAAGTGATGCATAGAATTTTGAAAGTTCTTCATCATTATTACTTTCCTTTTTACCATCTAAATCAAAATATCTTACATTTTCAAGCATTACAATTTTATTATTTTGAACTACATTTTTAATATCTTCATCATATGTACAAAAATATACTTTTTCACCTAATAAATCTGATAATCTATCACAAACTATTTTTAAAGAATTTTTCTTTTTATCTTCTTCATTTTTTATTCTTCCTAAATGAGACATTATTATTACATGTTTTGCATGCTTTAATGCATACTTAATTGTTTCTAAACTTTTAACTATCCTATTATCGTCTTCTATATTACCATCTTTTATTGGTACATTTAAATCACACCTAATTAATACTGTTTTATTATTAATATCTATATCTTTTATTGTTTTCATTTTCTACCCTCTTATAACGATTATAACACACATATATAGAAAAAAAAAGAACCCTATGGATTCTTTTAGTTAACTGTTATTCTACATACTCCAGTTTTACCATTTGAAGATGTAACTGTTATTACTGCTGTACCTTTAGATTTTGCAGTTACAAGTCCACTTGATGTTACACTAGCAACATTTGAATTTGATGAAGAGTATGTTACAGATTTGTTTGTTGCATTACTTGGGAAAACTGAAACACTTAATTGTGCTGTTTGTGATACAGTCATTGTTTTTGCATTTGGGGTAACTACAATACTTGTTACAGAAACTGTTGTATCTGGTTTTTGAATAGGATTACCACAAGTTCTTACAGTGAATTGTTTAGATGCATTAGCTCTATTACCTGAACTATCTGTTACTGTGTAATATAAGTTATAAACACCTGGTGTATTAATTATTCCTGTATCTCCTGTTATACTTACTCTTGATGTTATATTACCATCTACATTATCTCTTGCAACATATCCATAAGGACCATTAACACTTATATTAACACTATTTCCTGTACATATATTTTGATATGCATCACTTATATTAAATGTTATTATAGGAGCTATTGTATCTCTGTAATAATTATTGTTATCATTATTAGTATTATTATCAGTTGGTGTATTCTTATTATCATCTTCTTTAGATTCTTCTTCCTTCTTTTCAACAATAACTTTTCTTTCCGCTGTTGCCTTATTACCAGCTTTATCTGAAACAGTATATTTAATTACATATTCTCCCTCTTTTTTAGTGTCTACTTTACCAGTTATTTTTATTTTCTTAGTGATATCACCATCTACATTATCAGTAGCAACTGCACCAGGTTCTTTATATGTATCTCCTACTTTTATTGTAATAGTTTTGTCTCCGAAAAGTTCAATTACTGGTTTTTCAGTATCTTTTTGAGTTTGAGTTTCTTCTGTATTCTTTTTAGCACTATCAGGTTTTGTACCATATCCATCTGTAGTATATGCATTTTTACAAGTTATATATGCTTTATATGTAATATTACTACTTACTCTTTTATTAGTTGTATCTTCTTTTTTAGTATCTTCGCTTGATGATTCTGTACTAGTTTGATTGGATTCAGTAGTATCAGTTGCATCTGTTTCTTTACTATTTTCAGATACATTTGATGTACTTTCTTCAAGATCTAAAGTCTCATCCTTTAATGCCTCAGCAATAACATATCCTTTGCAATCTGAAGATCTTTTGTTTATAACTAATTTTTGTTTTAAAATATCAGTTATATTTATTTCTCTCCATTCATACTCATATAATTTAATTTTTTCTTTTAATAAATAGTTTGGTGCTGCATATTCTAATTGTTTTTCAAATTTAACATAATCATTTTTTAAATTATTTTTATGTACCATAACACCAACGACTATTCCGGCAATTAATAAAATAACTACTACAAATGTTATTATTTTACCCTTTGTTAGCCATTTTGTCTCTTCCATACATATCCTCCTATTTCATATATTTTATTATAACATATTAAGAAAAAATAAGTAAACATTTTTACTTATTTTAATACTCACTATAATTTGCAGTCATGTATTTTCTGCCACATTTAATATATGCGTTATAAACAAGTTCATATTTATCACTAGAAAGATCTTCCTCATTTGTTATTATTACATAACCATCACATTTATCTTTCAAATCACTATATACTAAATTTGAATCTGACAATGTTTTTAAAGTGATTTTTTTCTCTTCACCCTCATCTATATCTAAATTTTTAATTACATAATAGTTTTGAGCACCAGTTACAAGTTCTTTCTCAAAACTTTTATATTTATTAACGTTTGTACTTTTTCCAACATTTATAATAATAACAATTGCAAGAACAATAATTAATATTAATGCCGCAAGTATTGCCATACCTCTTGTAATAACACCTTTGTTATTCATTATCTTCACTCTTTTCTTTATCATTATCGTCTTTATTAGTATTTTCATCTGTTACAGGATTCATAACTATTGTTTCTTCTTTTTCGTAACCATATGAAAAATCTTGTAATTCAGATGTATTTGGAACACCTACTTCATCAACATCTAATATACTTGCTTCTGGTTCTTTATTCTTATTTTTTTTATTTTTAGATATAATTCCTATAATTATAATCACTATTATTAGAACAACTATTGCTATACCTATTATGATCTTACTATCTAACATCTTACATCACCTATAATAATATTACAACATTTTTACTTTTTTAGCAACAACTTGCTACCTTTATAATCAGATTATTACTATCAAACATATACAATAAAAAGAATATATGCTATAATATACTTAATAATAAGAGATTTTATAAATAATCTGCTTCTTGTTAATAATGGAGGATTTATGGAGGAAATTAAGTTATATGACCATAACGAAGAAGGTTATCAATCAATTATTAAAAGTTTAGAAGATAGTAACTTTTCATTTATTGAAAGAGCCACAGGTACAGGTAAATCATATATACTAATAAAATATTTGGCAACTCAAATGGCTGGCAAACGAGTTTTATTTGTTACTACACATGAGCCTATGTTTGATCAACTTGTAAATAGAGATATGCCTTTGCTTGGAACATCAAAAGAAATATATGATAAACTAGATTTAGTTATATATCCAAATATTAATAAAAATTCAGCAAAATATTATTTTGATAATTACGATTGCTTCATATTTGATGAAGCTCATCATTGTGGCGCTACTGTATGGGGAGAAACAATTGGCGAACTAAGAGATTTGATAAAAACTTCAGAAGATAAAGTTATGATTGGTGCAACTGCTACCGGTACAAGATATCTAGATGATTATATGGATGTAGCAAAAGTATTCTTTGATAATAATGTTGCTAGTAGATTAACATTGTCTCAAGCAATATTAAAAGAAATATTACCTGCCCCTTTATACATTAATATTAATTATAGTGCACAAGAATCATTAAATTCTATAAAATCAAAATTAAGAAAGTTACCAGATACTGAAGAATTTATACCATTACGAAAAAAACAAGAAGAATTACAAGAAAAATTAAATATTGAATGTGATGTTAATAAATTATTAAAAGAAAACGGAGTTAAAGGTGGAGAAAAATACATTGTTTTTTGCTCAAGTATATCAGAACTAGAACAAAAGAAAAAAGAAGCTGAAGAATGGTTTAAAGGAATAGGAAAAATATCAATTTATCAAGCACATAGTAAACAAAACAAAAATGAAAATCAAAGTCAAATTAATGATTTTTCAAAACCTAGTGATAATAATGAAATAAAATTAATGTTTGCTGTGGATATTTTTAATGAGGGAATGCATGTTAATGGCGTAGATGGAGTAATTATGACTCGACATACAACATCCCCTATTATTTACTTACAACAAATAGGTAGAGCATTATCATTTTCTGTAAGAAAAAAACAAATAAAAATATTTGATTTAGTTGGTAATGCAACAGATATAGATGTTGTATATGAATTATATAAAGAACTGTTGCATGAAGCAGAAAAAATGATAAAAGAAAATCTAGAAAATAAAAAACATTACGAAAATATAATTGAAAGGTTTAAAATTATTGAACAAAATAGTTCATTAATTGATTCTATTAATGAGCTTGAAAATTATTTAAATTGCAATTATATTATTAAAAATAAATTAGAAAAAGATATTAACTTCATGGAAGCATATACATCAATATTAAAAGAACCATTTATGGAACTTTTAATTAATAATAAAATTGATAAAGTACATATGGGTATTTATAACGAATTAGTCAAATATGCAAACTATTTATCAGTAGATGATTTACTAAAATTAACTTCTATAGGAGTAATTATATCTAATTGGCAGCGAGATCAAGAAACATTAGATTTAATTTCTAAATATGGTTCATTAACCCAATCTATTAATGCTGAATATATAAATACAATAAATAAATATAATGAATTTTACCTTGAAAATAAACGAAGACCCGATGGAAGAGATGAGCAAGAAAAGATTCTAAAGGAAAGATATAGATATTATCTAACAAACCTAAGACCTAGTAAATTAAGATCAAGTTTAAAAAAAGTATCTTATAAATTAAATGTTGAAGAAATTTTAATTAATAATGGTTATCCAGAAAAAGAAGATATAAATGACTACTTAGATATGATTGAAAAAAAATATATAAATGGTCAAAAAATTGATTCATTAGAAATAAAAACATTAAATAAGATAAAATTAATAGTTGATTTAAATAATAGACAGATAATTCAGGATTTAATAAATAATAAAGTTCTTAAAATAGATAATTGTATTAAAATTATACAGGAATTTATTGCAAATCATCCTGATGATGATAAATTAACATTAGTGTTAGCAATATTTGATAAAGATGTTGCTGCAGCATATAAATATATAGATAAAAATTATAAATATGTAACAAATGAACAATATGATATTATTTATGGATTAAATATGGAATTGCCACCTTCATTTGATAAAAACCGTGAAGAAAGATTAAAAAATTTAGATGGATATGATTCTTATTATGAAAAAGAAAATATTTTATCATATAAAACATCTAAAGATATTGTTAATTTTATTAAACTAAATAAAAGACGCCCCGACCCTAATAATAAAGATGAGGTTATGCTTTATAAAACGTATAATAACTTGTTATCAAAGAATAGTAGATGGTTTAATCTTATTAGTGACAGCCTAATCGAAAACGGTATTGGATTATCATTGGAAGAGAAAATAATAACTGGAAAAGCTATTAGCAATACCGAATTAAAAGAAATATACACATCTGTTTTAAACAACATAAGAGATTGTAATAAGGATTCATTTGTTTATTCAATAGAATTAAAAAAATTAAAGGTATTAAAAAAACATAATATAATTGATTCAAGAGAATCAAAAATATTAAACAGAACCATAAATATGATTAATTCAGTATTTGCAGATGATTTAAATGAAAAACAAATAAAAGTTTTATCTGAAAGTATATGGTCAAATAAAGATATCATACCTTATAATTTAATATATTATATTAGAAATAAAGGTATCACTCTTCCAAAACCATACATTAGCATTATTGCTGCAACAAGTAAAGATGGTATCAACATAGCACATAATATATATATGAATGATATTAAACAATATAGAGATTTCTTTAAATATATAGAAAGTAATGGTAACAGACCAGAACATGATGATTCTTTATCTTTATTTATGAGAAATTACTTGTTAAACTGTTCTGGACATGATAGAAATGTATATATACACGCATTAAATAATTTGAAGGCTCCTATACTAATGGAAGAATTATATATAGCAAATCAATTAAGCGATAATGCCATAAATAATTTATATAACAAATTATTATTAAAGAAAGATAATGATATACCATTTGATATATTAGAAAAATACTGTTTTGATTCAATATCCTTAAGAAGAGTTGATAAATCAACTAAAGTTCGTTTATATGACAATTATACTTATGATACAAAACAGAGTATTTCAGATGAAGTTATAGATCAAATAAAAAAGACAATAATAAATAATCCACACGTTGATTTAGATTTTAATGGGGAATTATCTATACTGAGTGATTCAGATAAAAAAGAAATATCGGAATTCCAACTAGATTTGACTGCTGGAGAATTTATTTATTCTTTAATACAAAGAATAAAAAGAGAAAATAATACTTTAGATAAAATATTATCATTTGATGAAACACAAAAGTTGAGTGATATTAGAAGATTATCAAAGAAAAATAATAAAAATGAAGATTTATTAAATGAATTAGACAGCTTAGATAAGGAAATTTTATTTAAAAAGAATGAAGCAAACATTTCAGGTATGATTGATGAATTAATTAATTTTGTAAAGACAAATAAACGAATGCCAAATAAATCTTCAGATGATCCAACTGAAAAAAAGATTGCAGAGGATTTGGAGATTATTAAAAATATTATATCTGAACAAGAATATAGTAAAATATTAACATTAGCAAGGAAAATATTATTAACAGAAAAACAAGATTCATTTTATGATGAGTTCGTAAGTTTCATTGAAAGAAATGAAAGATTTCCAACAAAATTAAGCAATGATCCGGAAGAAATAAAATTAGCTGAACAATATCAAAAAGATGGAACAAAGTTTAATTTGGAACAAAAAAAACATATAACGATGTTACAAAAGAAATATCAGTTAAATAATATAGCATTATTAAGAAAGATGAAAGGAAGGTAATAAAAATGGCTATAGATTATAGAAATGAAGTAGATTCAGGATTTGATAGAAAAATAATAGTTGAAAAAACAATTAAGGCTTTATTAAACATGGGATTCTCTCCTGAAATTATAATTGAGAACTCTGACTTTAACCCAAGACATTTAGAAATGTTAGGTAATTTACAAGATTCTCATTATATAAAAGAGGATGAAATAAAAACATTATATGATCATTTTTTAAGAGATGATTTGATTGAAGAAAGTTATTCAGAAGGAAGTAGTTTAGGTATTGATCAATATGCGACACCTATTCATGCAATACAAGAATTATATCCAATGGGTAAAGAGGAAGAAAAAGAAAAATTTAGTAAAAGAGATCAACTAAATAAAACTATAGATAAATTAAAAAATGCAGAAAAGAAAAAAATAATAAAAGAAAGAGATAAGATATTAAACAAAATCGTTAAGTTTAAAGCAAAATTTCCAGTAATTGATAATATTATAAATTTGGTAAATGAACTTGATGAATTGATGAGTAAAGGTGAAAATTCATCTGAACAAATAACTGCTCTATTCCACAAATATGGTTTTGATCAGAAAAAAATGACTACATTAAATTTAATTTATAATGATTATATGGCATTAGTAAATAAATTAAATGAATATAATGAAAAAAATATATTATGTGAACAAGGAAAAGTAATGACTGATGAAATTCAAGAATTAACTATGGAAAGAAATGATTTAAATAATGAATTATTTCAAAGAAATATTAAGTTAGCAAATTACTATATTAGAAGTAGATATAAAAGTTTATTAGTTGATTCAGAAGATTTATATTCAACTATGGTTTCTGCATTATATGAAGCAGTTTTAAAATTTGATGTAAAAAAAGGTTATGCTTTTTCAACATATGCATATAAAGGAATGGATTTTGCAATACACAAAAATTTTAAAGATTTAACAGGATATAGTTGGAAAAATTATTGGGCAAAGATTAAAATTCAAAAAGAATTAGAAGTTGTAAGTGAATTATTAGGTCGAAATGCTGGTATTAGTGATTTGATAGATTTAGGTTTTTTAAATATGCGTGAAAATACTGCAGCTGCATTATTAAGTGGAACACTATTAGAAAGCGCTGTTTACGGAGATGAACCATTTTCTGAAAAAAATGCTTATCCAACAACATTTGAGGATTATGAACAAATTGATGAATACGAAGATGCAAAATATGGAAATAATGCAACAGATGGTGATGAAGTTGAGAATACTGCTGAAGCGACAACTATGTCTGAAACACTTGAATCAATACTTGTAAGACTAACTGATAGGGAAAGATTAATGGTTATTTTAAAATTCGGCTTAGATCCACATAAATATATGACTGAAGATGAGCAAAAATATTTTGGTGCTGAAGCAAAAGTTAGAACAATGAATGAAATTAGTAATATATTTAATGTTAGTACTGAAAGAGTACATATGGTTATTGCAAAAGCTCTAAGAAAACTTCGTCATCCAGTTCATTCAAAAAAGTTAAAGGGCTATTATATTTAATTGGAAAAAAGGAGAAAATATATGAAAGATAATTTGATATATTCACAAACAACTAGAGTTGTCGGTGAAAAAAATAATGTTGACAATTTTAAATTAGGAATAAAAAGATTAGAAGATTCTAAATTCAATTATGCTAATTTAAACTTTTTTGAAATACAAGAACTACTTGATAAGGACAATTATAAAGAAATATTTAATGATTTAATTAATTTTTTAAATACTTCATCTATAACATTTAATATAGCACATGCACCTATTCACTACCCTTTCTTCTTTAATGCTTACTATAATAGAGATGATATAAATGTATTAAAAAATAGAATTTTAAAAGCAATAGATGTATCAAAGAGAGTTGGTGTAAAAAAAATAGTTATTCATGTAGGAACATATTTGGATGAAAATTATAATTATGATGTGGAAAAGTCTATTGAACATAATATAAAATATCTAGAACCATTTGTAGAAAAAGCTGTGGAAAGTAATATTTTAGTTGCTATTGAAAATGGTACTCAAATGGAAAAGGATGAACCACTATTTAAAAATACAGCTCCTTATATTGATGAACTTATTAAAATAGTTGAATATTACAATAAAAAATATAATAAAGAAGTATTAGGAATTTGTTTTGACTTTGGGCATGCAAATGTTGGTAATTTAAATATGTACGATGAAATTATTAAAATTGGTAATAAATTAAAAGTAACTCATATACATGATAATTATGGAATAGATTCCCATAATCAACCATTTGATGGAACTATAAATTGGACAGATGTTAGAAATGCATTAACAGACATTAATTATGATGGAGAATTAACATCAGAAGTAAGATACACAGTTGACGAACTTTCAGACTCAACAAATATTAATAAAACTTATGATCTAATTCAAAAAATACATCAAGGATAATAAAAAAACATAAAATTATTGAAATATAAAAAGAGGATTAAATTAGTTTATAATTTTTCCTCTTTTTTTGATAAATTTTTTCAATATTGCAAAAAAAGTTGACTATTACTAATTAATTTAATCATTAATGTTACATAGATGCTACAATTTTATCTTATAGAACTAATAACACAAAATTATTAATTTATATTACTAAATTTTTAAAATTAACAATTGTATGTTATAATTATTTAAGGGGATGTTTTTATGAAAAATGATATACATAATGTTTTAGGAGATAGTATTGCTAATTCAATCGAAGGTATCGTTGATTGCCTTGATAAGATGGATTTAAAACCAGAAGAAATTGTAGATCGTATAAGTGACATGCACGAATTAGTAAGAGCTGGAATGCATCTTACAGCATTATCTAAAGGTAATGAAGAATTAGCAGATAAGATTGATAAAGCAAACGAATTAATTAAACTTAAAAGAATTAATGAATTTAAAAAATCTGTTGCGAATGGCACTCATGAAGAGTTTTTAGCTGACATTTCATGGAAAGATAAAATTTCATTAGAAGTAGATATGGAATTATCTAGATTTGGACTTTCAAATGAAAAAGACTTAACAGAAGAAGAACAAAAATACTATGATATAATTGAAAATTCTATCAAGAAAGATTTAGAAAAAGAAGCATTAAGTAAAGGGTTTGATAGTATTGATGCATGGAGAAATCATAATGCAATGCGCACTGAAGGTGTTATGTTACTGCTACATTAAATGTAATACAGATTATTGTATACAAAAAAGAGGATTAAATTAGTTATAATTTAATCCTCTTTTTTGATATTATTTGTTTAAAATAAAAACTTACGAATAATTAAATTCGTAAGTTGATTTCAAATGGAGCGATAACAAAGGTTATCTGAAACTCCTAAAGTAAAAGTTGATAAACAACTAATTACTAAGATAATAATACCATATTTTTAGATTTTGATAAATAGTTTTTGTTTAATTTGATGAATCATTCGCGCAAATTGTAATTTGACTAACTATTTTTTATTTTATTACCTATAAAACATCCAATTATTGATAATATAAGATATATAAATATCAGAACTGAGTCATTATAAAATATAAACATTGTTGGAATAAATAATAAAACTAACAATATTGACACCACTATTTTTAAGCCATACTTTTTACAAAATAGCACTGATATTATCAATGAGTACAACGGATAAACAATCCATAAATCACTCAAAAAAGTATAATTTGTACTTTCGGGTACTATTTTGTTAATAATTGGTATTATATTATATATAACTAAGGTTAATAATATAAATTTAATAATATCTTTTTTCATATAATCCTCACTTTCAAATTACTATATATCTACCTATTTGCAAAATTGTAATTTATATGTTTTGAAAATTTATTTTATTGAAAAATAAGCGGTTCAATATTCCAAGCAAACCAAAAAGGATAATATAAGAAAAACATACCCAAAAAGCTTAAAAGTATATACCATATTACATCACTCTTACCTTTTACAGGCTTTTTTAAATGCTCTCCAAAACATAATGAAACTATTTGCCAAATAATATATCCGATTAATGCACCTATTGTATTAGCAATTAAATCATTGACATCAGTTGTACGGTTCGTAATTAATTGAGATATTTCTATCATTAATGAAAAACCTGCCCCTAAAAATAATGTTTTATAAAATTTACGATAGTTCTTCCAAATAAAAGGAACTAAAAATCCAAAAGGAACAAGCATTAAAATATTTAAGTAAAAAGTTTTCTCTATGATGTTAAAAGGGATGAGATTAATATTAGCTTGAATAATTGATGTATTATCTCCACCTTTTGGTGCATAAAATATATTTGTTAAACCTCCTGCACCAGTTAAATCATATACTTTCCAAAGATATAAAACGAAAATTAGCATTGCTAAAATTGATAAATGATACCCTTTCCTTTTTCTTGCTGTAAAGTAAATAGTACACGGTAAAACAGCACATAAAATGCTATATATCACTTCTATAATAATCATCTCCTTTATTTTAACTTACTTTTTCAAATAATCTGATTCATCTATTGTTTTTAAAACATAATTAACATCATCATATCGTGAATAATTAGATTGTGAACCTAAACTACATATCAAAAATTCTTTTCCATGCTTTTTATATAATACTACTAAATTAAAATCATCAGATAAAGAACCTGTTTTTACACCAATTACATTTTTGTTATAATATTCTGATGTAGGATCAAGGAATGTATTTGTATTTTTCCAAGTCTGCATGCTACCATCTGGTAAAGTTGCTGTATATGAAGTTTGAGAAACTATATCCTTAAACCATTCATTCTTTAATAAATCCATTACAACTTCTTTTAAGTCTAATACAGTTGTATGGGCTTCTGTATCAAATCCACTTGGATCATATAAAATAGTATCCTTATAATCATTTTGTTTTAAATATTCATTCAAGTTTTTCATAAAGACTTCTATTCGCTCTTTGCTAGTAGTAGCTTTAGGAGATATAATACCTCCACAATAATCAGCTAATACATAGGCTGCATCATTCCCTGATGGTACTAACATTGCAGCAAATAAATTTTTAACATAATATTTCTTTTCTTTAATGTTTGCAACAGATGAACCTTGTTTTGTTAATGAAATTGCTTCATTTTTTGCCAAAACTACATCATCTAAATCAACGAGTGTTGTTGCATAGTCAATAACAAATAATTTAGCTAAACTTGCAGGAGTTTGTTGTTCATTTGCTCTTTTAGAAACAAAATCGTTATTATTTGAAAGATCAACCGCTATCAATGATTTTGCATTATATGAATCTGGTATAGTATATCTGTTTATAAAACTATTTATTTTATTTTTTGTATCTCTAAAATTTTCTGGTTCAAGCGCCCAAGGTATAAAAATTCTTCCAAGTATTATTATTGCAAAAAAAACTATTACTATATACTTTGCTTTTTTCTTTTTATTACAACCTCTCATTTATAAACTCTCCTTTAGCATATTATACATATATATAAATACAAAAACAATTAATTTTTTATTAAATTTATTTCATTTACTAATATAATTTCTTATACAAATTACTATTTGTCTATCAAATATATTGTACCATAGAATTAATATTTAATCATTATCTAAACATAAAAAAGATAATTTATCTTTCAAAATCATCTTTGTTTTTGTCTTTCTCATTATTTTGTATAATATCAATGTCATTTTCATCAAGTATATTTTTATCATATAAATCATTTATAAAATCATCATATTTATTACTAGAAAAGAATTTATCTTTTAGAAATTCTATAAACTTTTTCCATAGTTCTTTAAAGTAATCAACCATTTTTTGTAATTCTGATACTTTATCTTCTAACTCATAAATAGTGTCATTTGCATTATCTAAATCATATTCTAATTCTTCAATTCTATCTTCACGAGTTTTAATTTTCTTTTTCAAATTTCTAACTTCGTTAGAGTGTTCTCTTAAATCATCTTCATATCTTTTTAAAACTATATTTATGTCATTAGCATTTCGTAAATTAGAAGTAGTATCATTAGTTTGTTCTATATATCTTCTAATTTTATTTACATCATCACTTGAAATAGAGTAGTTATTTTTATTCATAATAGTTGTTTTTAAATTATCAATAATATCAGTAATTTCATTGGATTTATTTTGTAATTCATCAGTTTTACTATTTAATTCTTTAAGTTGCTTTTTATATTTTTCTTGCTCTCGTTTGAACTTTTTATATTCATTCATATTGGCAACATTAATATCAACATTTCTACCTTCTTCTTTTTCTTTAAGAGTATAGTTTAAATGATAAATTCTATTGAATGAGTTGATACAATATTCTCTCATTCTATCTTGAATATTTACTAAACTTATTTTATTAAATACATCTGATTTACCAACTTGTTTTTCCATACCATTTTGCATACCTTCTTTAAATGGGACTCCAACAATATGTAAGTGGGGACTAGATTCATCAAAATGTATGGTGGCATTTGCTATTTTAAAATTGGGTACAACTTCTTCTAAATCTTGTATTTGTTCTTTGAAAACTTCTTCCATTTTATGTTTAAACTTATCATCTTTATCAGCCCAAAAATCCATATCGCCAAGTTCAATAATAATCTCACAAGCAAGATCTCTTTTGCTATCATTTGAAATATGATTAAAGTAATTTTCTATCTTTCTGTCATTTCTAGTTTGTTTTTCATTATATTTAATTCTTGCATCTTCAAATAGTTCTAAATATAAATTTTTAGTATCTTCTACAACAGATGAAGTACCCTTAATCGTACAAATTAATTCTTTGTCATCATCATATTTTCTTAAATTATGTTTATCAACTTTTGATAATTGTTGATGATTCTGTATTGCATTATTAGATAGAGAAGTAGTTCCAGTTTCAGTATTTTTTACACTTCTTCTTGCTTTTTTTGATTTATTTTTATCATTACTTAAATGTAGTGAATAAGATAATTCTTCCTTATCATTCATATTTTATATTCCCCCTTTATTAGAATAGAGTCCTACTATTTATAGTAGGGTAATTTTGCTTTGTCAAAATCTCTAACCCCCTATAGATTTTGACACAAGTATCAAAATATGGGGGCTAAGGTTTAGGCTACCTTAGAATCCACCTGTCTTATTTCATAATAATGATAAACTTCGTAAATCATTAAAACTACATAAGACTACTGATAAAATAGAAAGCACTGATTTTTATTTTATCTATTGAAAATTATTCAAGTAATTACAAACTTCGTAAGCAATTATTTCATAATTTTATTTAACAAACTTTTCCCACCTTCATTGTCTTACAACAACAAAACGTGCTCGTTTGTTATAACTTTTTTCAAAAAAAGTTAGCAAAAAACTCTTTTTGATAGGTAACTTCAAAACGAAAAATGTAATTTTTGTTTTAAAGTTTTTCCATTATGTTTTTATTTTTTGTTAGTCAAGAATTTCACAAGCAACTATTGTTGTTCTTGACTAACAATATCATCTTTCGTTATTTCATTTGGTATTGTTTCAAATACATCTCTAATATTTACTTTTATATCATTTGGATTATTTTTTGTTGTAATCATTCCCATTGATACCCAGGTTTCATCTGCATTATTGTTATCTTGTAATGGGAATATTCTAACAGGCACTTCTCCATTTTTAAGTGGTAGCATATCTAATTTTTCTGTTTCTTTATAAAGTGTTCCCTTATAAAAATTAACTTCATAATATTCATTTAATCTATATAAATGTTGTATTACTTTTTCAGTTGGTAGATATTCACTATATCTAACATTTGTATCTACACATATACCATCAAAGTTAAATACAAGAGGTCTTTTTCTATCAATATAACCTTTTTTATATAGTTCTTCAAAATCACTATAAAAGGTACTTCTAAAATTAACTTGTTTAACTGCATATTTATTATTTATCATTTCAAGTTCTATATCATCAACATATCTCATAATAATATCTGCTTTCTTTTCTCTATCAAGTAAGTTCCAATTATCATTAAAAGCATAATAAGATATTGGTAGTTTAACTTTATTGATAAAATCCATATCTCTTTTAAGAAGTATATCATCAGTAGTAAAGTTTAATTGTTCTGCTTGTTGATTCTCTAATAGTTTTGAATTTATATACTCAATTTGATTTTCTATTATTTTTGTTTCTTCTTTAAATTCATCTTCAGTAAATAATGAATCAATATATGCTTTTTTAATTCTTTCTTTTTTATTATCTAAATTTTTTAGTTCTTTTTTGAGTTCATCTTCTGGATTATTTATTTTAGATTTTAATACTGGTAAAAAGAATTCATTAACAACATTATCATATTCCAAAATATCAGCAAGTAAAGTTTTAATAGTTTCTTCTATTTCAGTTTCTTTGATATTATTTTTACAATCTTCACACCTATAATAGAAATACCATTTATCTGCTTTTTTCTTATGACTAGCCCCACCAGCAAGTATTCTTCCACATTTAGGGCATTTTAATTTTTGCAAAAATATATAGGTTTGTGTTCTCATATAATTTTTTTGATTCTTCTTTTTTTGAACTTGGCAATTTTCCCATAATTCTTTTGATACTATTGGTTCAACAACATTTTCATAATATGTTGGATGATTTGTTCTTTTTCCATGCACATAATCGCCTTTATAAACTTCATTTGCTATTATTCTTAATATTCCTGTGTCTTTCCAATTAGTTTTTCCTAAAACCTTTTCTTGATTAAATATAGTAGCAATATTAAAGTAAGTTTTACCTTCAAAATACATATTATATATTCTAATTACAATATCTTTTGTAAGTGGATCAGGAACTAATTTTTTATCAATATGTTTATAACCTAATGGAGCACGAGCAGGAATATGACCTTGCTTAATTGCACCAGATAAACCTATAATTGTTCTTTCACTAGTTCTTTCAATTTCATTTTGACTAACACTCATCATAATTCTAGATACCATTTTTCCATTGGCATTAGTTGTATCAATTTTATCGTTTACAAAAGCAAGAGCAACATTATATTTATCAGAATAATCCATTAAAGTTTCCCAATCTTTAATACTTCTTGTTATTCTATCTAATTTTAAAGCAACTATCATATTTATTTTGCCATTTTTACCATCTTCTAGCATTCTTTCATATTCTGGTCTATGATTTCCAGTTTTAGCACTTATTCCAGCATCAGTATAGTATTCTACTATTTCATAATCATTAAACTTACAATAGGTTTCTAATCGTTCTTTTTGTTCTGGTAAACTAAAACCTTCTCTGGCCTGATCCTCTGTTGAAACTCTCATGTATATTCCACATTTTATTTTTTCATTATTCATCTTCAAAGTCCTCCAAATTTTCAATTTTCATTAAAGTTGTAAAACATAATGAATTTTGAATCATCAAATTATCCACTGATTCTTTTGCACATTCTTTCCTTCATTTGTTAATATTATTTAATTTATTAAGATAGGCAAATATTTTTTTCTCATTACCAAATGAATTAGTTGCAAACAATATACCTTTAAGTAGAGGAGAATTTTCAAATAATTCAATTAACTCTTTAACTAACATTGGTTGAAATAGTACAGGATTACAATCTGCATCTAGATAGTGATTTCCAAATGGTGTCACATCTTCTATAAAAAACCAAATTTCTTTTTTTAAGCTTGGATAGTCTCTATTAAGATTTTCGAAATAACTTTGAATTCTTGAATAATGATAATTGTATATTTTTTTATAGTTGTTAATGTAATTGCTCAAATCTTGACTTAATTCTAATACGGAAGTATTGTGAACTTTATCTTTGCTTTTTATTTCATTATTAACCTTATTATCTATAATTCCTATCTGTTGTTTAAATCTACTTCCTTTTTTATCATTTTTTGTACTATCAAACTCAAAATGTTCAATTCCATATATTTTATTATTTGTTTTTGAAATTAAATCTGGGCCTTTATTTTCATCACCATAATATTGTATAGAATCTTTAAAACTTCTTCTCCTTGCTTTTTATTTGATGCTTGCAAATATGTATTACCACTAAAATATTTTTCTTTCAGTCTCAATTCTTCATTCATAATTTTTCAACTCCTTTCACTAAAAAAGGGAGTCAAAGACACTAGATAAATCTAATATCCTTAACTCCAAAATAATAATCATTATAAATATTAAATATGTATCTGACCATAGTTGTACCTCGCTTTCTTTCAAAACGACTAATACTGCTTGTCATTTATTGGTTATTTATAATATCACTTTTTA
>ERZ779830.89-NODE-89-length-23447-cov-2.45939_pt1 | contig 23447 bp, 15 predicted proteins | sample MGYA00511251_ERZ779830 | MGnify/ENA primary metagenome ERZ779830 (study PRJEB29588, sample SAMEA2146731) | human gut metagenome | biome: human gut; feature: human-associated habitat; material: faeces | place: Denmark | collected 2008/2010 ... | reverse complement strand
ATATATAAATAATATATATTATTTATATATACTATCTTTAGGCGAGAAATTATTTTTTTATTTTGATTTTGACCAAAATGACCATGACCGGATTTGACCGGAATCACCCTAACTACAAAGTAAAGTAACATTACACATTTGCAATCTATCAGTAGTGCAGAAACAGAAAAATAATCATATTCAGAACTCCAAACTTTCCTTAAAATCTGTCCATAAAAAGGAGAGCCGAAGTCTTAAATTTAACAACATATAACATAAAATAGAAAAGTTAGCTCATATTTAACTTTTACCATGTATACTTATTGCTGTTTCCAATCCGTGAATTTGTATAAATATACTAAGCCACATTACCAAGGCAGAATGTATAAATATCCATTATTGAGAAACAGGGATTTTCGGTGCAAAGAACGCAGTAAACAGATTTTACAAAACGACATCTTCTTCTCGCTTTTCTCAGTCATCAATTTCACATAATGAAAGCCATGAGCGAAAGCAAACCGTCTTGCCACATCGACATTTATTTCTTTCTTTCCGTCTCATCGACGCAGGAAACGGCGGATGGCAAACCAAAAGTAGAATGCCAAGAGGACATAACCCACATAATATAGTGTGCAGAGACTGAAGATGATGTAATCGACTGCACAGACTCCGACAAGACCTCCCAGATACAGAATGGCATCGCCAAGACTAAGACGATGCTTTACCTCGTCGAGACAGGCCAATGCCAATATCAATATCGCCCAAACAGACGCCAGGAAGAATCCCAACACACGGGGTACGGCAAAGGGATTGAGAGTGGGATGAAAATAGAAATGACGCCACATCTCGGGTGCAAACAACTGGATGGTGGCATAGAAAGCCGCTGAGAGCGACACCATCAGCACCAATGCCGTAGGATATGGCGAGTCGATGTCGTTGAAATGAACGATGTGCGCATTGCTGTGGGATATCTTGCGCAGAAGATAAGCCACAGAAATCAACACGATGACGATCATGAAGATGAGCAGGTGGGTGTTGCTGAAGATGAGGATGAACTGAGAGATGGGATCGTCGGGGACGACACGGGGCAACAGACGCGATTCGTGTGTCCAGCCAAACTCATTCTCCTCGGTGGCCAACTGTACCCACACGGAGTCTTCTGCGTCCTGGGGAATGATGCGTATGTCGGAAACGACCAGCAGACAGTGCTTCCTGACGGCAAAGGAGTCGATGCGCAGATGGTTGACATACTCCTCCGGCTGCTGACGTATCAGCATGAGTGAGTCGGAACTGACTACAAAGTTGTATTTGTTGGTGTAATGATGCGTGGAGGAAAACGAGATGGAGTCGAGTTGCCGGTCGCTGTACTCTATCAGGGCGGCATGTTGAGCCTTGCCACCATGACGATGATAGCAACCGCTGAGCAGCAACAGCATGCCCAACAGACAACAGGTAATCCATGTATTTCGTTTTACTTGGCTCATATATCTTTCTTTTTTCAACGCTCAGAATACACATTCATCTGACATTCGTTGCAGGCAAACTGGAGTCGGAACTTCCTGCCGTCGCCCAGACGAAGGAAGAGCGGTTCCTTCCACGTGGGCTTGCGCCCTCCCCGCTTCACACAATAGCCCAACGAATAACGCAGACAGTGGCGGCACGGCATCAGCAGAACCTCCTCCTGCCGCTCTGCCCCGTTGCGCAGTTCGAAGGCATAGCCTGGCTTCGCCATGCCGTGTGCCTGATAGAAAGAGCGGGCACTCTGATTGGCGATATTGTAGAGATAGCTGTACTTGGCGTATTCCGGCTGCCATGCCTTTGCGGGCGATGTCTTGTCGGCGGAAGCCTCAGCATGAGATGCCTCCGGGGCTGCGACGGCACCCGACAGGGCTGACACCAAAGAACGGCGCAGGTCGGTAAGCACACTGCTGGGGATGAAATACTGGTCGGCTGCATTGCGAATCTCCACCTCACGGCACTCATAGATGGTGCCGCCCAACTTGCTGAGTTGCTTGATAATATTCTCGCGCTGCGGCTTTTTCGCCATGCTGTGCTCAAAGGCTACGGCTTCGGTAGCCATGTATTCCAAGGAGGCATGCTGCTCGGTGTCTCCGCTCACGAATGGGGTCTTTCCCTGCTCCTTGCAGTAATAGGCAGTGGCAGAGAAGCCGCTCACAGCGTCCTCATCGTACAAGTCGAAGACGATCTTGACAGGAATCTTCCGTTCTGCCGTTCTGCCTGCCAATATCCTACTGAAAGCGACGTCGTTGTTGCGATAGAGCGCCACTCCGGGACGCAGATGACGAGGCATCTCTAAGGGGAAGAGGCGGTTGCCCTCGGCACGGTTGACACGGAAGCCTTCCAGCTCGCGCTCGTCATTGATGAAACACAAGCCGTCGCCATTGGCAAAGCTCGCCACGGATGCTACATTAAAACTGTTGCCGCGCAGCTCCTTCACCTTTCCCACATACTCGCCAATGGCCTTCGGGGTGTCGAAGGAGGTGATGTCCATCTGTCTGCCACGAAGGAAATAATGGGTAAAACCACGGTTGAAAGTCTTCTTCAGGTTGGGCTCGAAAGCATAGCGGGGTCTGCCCAGCGATGGACGTTCATACTCGCCGGGGCGCTGGCGGCAGATGTCGTCGAGGCGCTGGCTGTAGGCTGCCACCACATTCTTCACGTAGTCGGCATCCTTCAACCTGCCTTCGATCTTGAACGAGCAGGCTCCGGCGTCAGCCAAGGCCTCCAGGTTGTCTATCTGGCACATATCCTTGAGGGACAGCAGATGGCGCTGATGCTCGATCTCCTGTCCGTCGGCATCGAGAAGGTCGAACTTCATGCGGCAGAACTGGGCGCACTCGCCCCTGTTGGCTGAGCGGCCGAAACAGTACTCTGACGCATAGCACACGCCGGAATAGCACACACAAAGTGCACCATGGACGAACACCTCGAGCTCCATATCGGGCACAGCGGCATGAATGGCCTCTATCTCACTGACCGAGAGCTCGCGAGCCAATACTGCCCGATGAAAGCCCAATGACTGAAGCCACTTCACCTTGTCGGCAGTCCTGGTGTCGCACTGGGTGCTGGAATGCAGTAACTCTGTCCACCCGCCCTCTGTCGACAGAGGACCCTCGCCCTGAAGGGCATAGAGCACACCCATGTCCTGCAACAGCAGGGCATCGACACCGGCTGCCTGCAACTGCTGAATCATCAGCAGGGTGTCCCTGATCTCGGAATCGTAGACTATGGTGTTGACCGTGACATGCACCTTGGCATGAAACTGATGGGCGTAGTCGCACAGCTGACGGATATCCTCGATCGAGTTACCCGCAGCCGCACGGGCACCAAACTTGGGTGCTCCGATATATACAGCATCTGCGCCATGGTCGATGGCTGCGATGCCGCACTCTAAATTTTTGGCAGGTGCCAGCAATTCCAAAGTTCTCATTCTTCGCTTCTTCGCTTCTTCGCTTCTTCGCTTTCGCTCTTACTTGATGTCATCAATATTATAAGGTGTCTCCTGGTATACGTAATAGTTGATCCAGTTGCTGTAGAACAGGTTGGCATGCGCCCTCCAGGTCACCAAGGGCTCCTCGGTGGGATCGTCGTGATAATAATAGTTCTTTGGCAAGTCGACGTCATCACGCTTGCCCAGATCGCGACGGTATTCCTTGTCGAGTGTGTCGGGAGCGTACTCCAAATGTCCCGTGACAAAGAACTCCCTGCCGCCACGTGCCATCACGATGCTCACACCGCTCTCGGGCGACTCGGCTATGATGTCAAGCCCCGGCACCTTCTCAATGTCCTCGCGTCGCACCTCGGTATGGCGGCTCTGCGGCATGGCGAACCAGTCGTCGAAGCCACGGAAGATAGGCAGCGAGGGGTCGAGGGATTTCTGTCGGAAGATGCCAAACATCTTCTTGCTGAGTGGATGCTTGGGTACGTCATAGAAATGGTAAAGGCCTGCCTGCGCGCCCCAGCAGATGTAGAGTGTGGAGGTGACATGGGTACGAGCCCAGTCGAAGATTTGCTGAATCTCGGGCCAGTATTCCACGTCCTCGTACTGCATGGTTTCGATGGGAGCACCCGTTACGATCATGCCATCAAACTTCTGCTTTGACAGTTCGGCAAAGTCTTTGTAGAACATCATCATGTGCTCGATGGGGGTGTTCTTGGGAGTATGGCTCTTCAGTTTCATGAAGTACACCTCTATCTGCAGTGGTGTGTTGGAGAGCAGTCTGACGAGATCGGTCTCCGTTGTTATCTTCAGCGGCATGAGGTTGAGCACTACGATACGCAGGGGGCGAATCTCCTGACTGTGCGCCCTACTCTCGTCCATGACGAAGATGTTCTCGTGCTTCAGCAGCTCTATGGCTGGCAATTTATCTGGCAATCTTAATGGCATGATTCTATTCCTTTCTCTAATTTTGTGCAAAAATACACTTTTTCAATGAGATAATGAAAAAAGGATGCCAAAATTTCTTTCAGCATCCTTCTTTTTATCGATTATTACCAAAGTTCCAGTCGCTCATTCTTAGGAATGAACATCTTGTCGCCCGGCTTCACACCGAAGGCCTCATACCAGGCATCGATATGTGGCAGGGCTCCGTCGACACGCCATTTGCCCAAAGCGTGTGGGTCGTTCTTGACGCGCTGACGTATCTCCTTCTCGGTGATGTTCTGTCCCCATACGCCTGCGTAGGCCAGGAAGAAGCGCTGAGCTGGAGTGAAACCGTCCTTGTTCTTGAGAGGCTTCTTGGCGGTGACATTCTTCAAAGCATTGAAGGCTACCATCAAACCGCCATGGTCGGCAAGATTCTCGCCCAGTGTGAAACGGCCGTTGCCATTCAGGTCGGGCAATACCTTGATATTGCTGAAGAAGTCGGCATACATGTCGGCACGCTGATTGAAGCCCTTGGCATCGTCGGCTGTCCACCAGTCCTGCAGATTGCCTGTAGCATCATACTGGCGGCCCTGATCGTCGAAACCGTGAGTCATCTCATGACCTATCACGACACCGATGGCGCCATAGTTGAACGCCTCGTCGGCCTTTGGGTCGAAGAAAGGATACTGCAGGATTCCGGCAGGGAAACAGATCTCGTTGGTGGTAGGATTGTAGTAGGCATTGACGGTCTGTGGAGTCATGTACCACTCGTCTCTGTCGACTGGCTTTCCAGCCTTCTCGGCGATCTCCTTGTCGTTGGCAAACTTGCGGCAAGCCAACACATTCTCGTAGTAACTCTTGGAAGGATCGATGTTGAGCAGGCTGTAGTCGGTCCACTTGTTGGGATAACCTATCTTGACATAGAACTTGTCGAGCTTCTTATGGGCTGCAGCCTTGGTTACGTCGCTCATCCAGGTCTGTGCGTCGATGCGCTCGCCCAAGCTGATCTGCAGGTTCTTTACCAGGGTCTCCATCATCTTCTTGGAACTCTCGGGGAAGAACTTCTTGCAGTAGATGCGGCCAAGCGCCTCACCCATCTGATTCTCTACCTGATTGGTGGCACGCTTCCAGAGAGGATAGTCCTCCTGACGGCCACTCATGGTCTTGCCGAAGAAGTCGAAGTTGGCCTCGCGAATCTCATCGGTCAGGTAAGCGGAAGAGCTGCGGATGACACTCCAGAGCATCAGCGCCTTCAGGACCGAGGCGTTCTCGGCTGCCGAAAGCTTGTCGTAGGCTGCAAAGAATGCTGGCTGACCTACAATGAGTTCCTGCATATACTCGCTCTTGATGCCCTCGCCATTGGCCAAGGCCTCGAGAGGTATGTTGGGATAGTTTTCACAGAACTGCTTGAGAGTCATCTTGTTGTAGTTGGCCTGTGGGTCACGAAGCTCGGTGCGGCTCTTGGAAACAAAGGCAAGACTGGTTTCGTGCAGGAAGATGGCCTGTGCATACTGGACAGCATCGGCTGCAGAGAAACCATAGAGCTGGAACATCTTGGCAAGATATGCCTTGTAAGCCTCACGGATGGCCACAGTGGCGGCATCGTTGTTGAGGTAATAATCCTTGGCGCCAAGGGTGAGACCGCCCTGCGAGAGATTGTAGATGTTCTGAGTGACATTCTTCTCGTCGGCAGCGAAACCAGCACCATAGCTTACTCCGAGTCCCATCCAGGCATACTTGATCTGCAATTTCTGCAGGTCGGCCTTGGTTTGGGCAGCAGCTATCTCGTCGAGCAGAGGCTTTACGGGAGCTATGCCCTCCTTGTTGCGGCGGTCGACATCGATCGCCAACTTGTAGAAGTCGGACAGTTTCTGCTCGATACTTCCCTTCTTGTAGCTCTTTTTCTGGAGCTCGCCCAAGATGCTGTTGATACGCTTGTTGTTGTTTTCCTGCAACTGTTCGAAGCTTCCATAGCGGCTGTAGGCTGCTGGCAAAGGATTGTTCTTCTGCCATCCGCCTGTGGCAAACTGATAGAAATCGTCGGCAGGCTTTGTCGTCTTGTCAAGATTGCTCATGACAAGTCCCGACTTGTTTTGTGCGTCTGCACCCATAGGCATGGCTGCTATCATCACCATCGGGATAATCATCTTCATGTTCATAATGTTATAATTATTTGGTTATTGTTATTTTGTCTGGATTTTATTGCCCTGACACTTCTTCCAGCTCCTCGGAGAGGACGAGCCAGTTGTCGTTCTCCTCATCGAGTTTCTGCATCAGCGAGGTGTACTCTGTGACGAGCTCCATGTTGGTAGCATTCTCGGGCTTCATCAGCAAATCGTCAATCTCCTTCTTGCGTTTTTCCAAGGTGGCGATACGCTGCTCGCAGTCCTTCACCGCCTTCTCGGCCTTGCGAATCTTCTTCTGCTGTTCCTTGTGCTCGGCGTAACTCTGCTTCTTCGACGACGCATTGTCTGTTGCGACAGGCGATGCGTCCTGCTGCTGTGGCTTGGCAGAAGAAGCGCCCATGGATGGCTCGCCCTTGGCAAGGGCTGCCTGGATGGTCTCGGCATTGTGGGCACGCAGATAGTCGTAGATGCCGCCCAGATGCTCGCGTACCTTTCCGCCACCAAATTCATACACCTTGTCTACCAGTCCGTCGAGGAACTCACGGTCGTGGCTCACGATGATGGCTGTTCCGTCGAAGGCCTTGATGGCTTCCTTGAGAACATCCTTCGACTGCATGTCGAGATGGTTGGTTGGCTCATCGAGAATCAGGAGATTGACAGGCTCGAGCAGTAACTTGATCATTGCCAGTCGGCTGCGCTCGCCGCCACTGAGCACCTTGACATACTTCTCGGAGGTCTCGCCGCCAAACATGAATGCTCCCAAGAGATCGTTCACCTTGAGGCGCATATCGCCCGTGGCCACATTGTCTATGGTTTGGAAGATGGTAAGGCGCTCGTCTAAGAGCTGTGCCTGGTTTTGTGCGAAATAGCCTATCTGCACATTGTGGCCTATCTTCAGCGTTCCTGTAAACGGAATCTCGCCCATGATACACTTCACAAGTGTGGACTTTCCCTCGCCGTTCTTGCCGACGAAAGCCACTTTCTCACCGCGCTTGATGGTAAGGGTGACGTGGACGAAAACTGTATGCGAGCCATAATCCTTGCGCACCTCGTCGCAGATAATGGGATAGTCGCCACTGCGAAGACAGGGTGGAAACTTGAGGTGCATCTGCTTGTTGTCGACCTCGTCGACCTCAATGGGCACGATCTTCTCCAACTGCTTGATGCGGCTCTGCACCTGCACGGCCTTGGTGGGCTTGTAGCGGAAACGCTCTATAAAGTCCTTGATATCGGCAATCTCCTTCTGCTGGTTCTCGTAGGCTCGCAGCTGCTGTTCGCGGCGCTCTGCACGAAGTACCACATACTCGTCGTATTTCACACGATAGTCCTCTACCCTGCCGCAGGTTATCTCTAAGGTGCGGTTGGTCACATTGTTAATAAAGGCACGGTCGTGGCTGACCAGCACCACCGCCTTGGCACTCTGGGCAAGAAACTGCTCCAACCACTGTATACTCTCTATATCGAGATGGTTGGTAGGCTCGTCGAGAAGAAGCACATCGGGTTTCTGCAACAGTATCTTAGCCAACTCGATACGCATACGCCATCCACCAGAGAACTCACGGGTAGGACGGTCGAAGTCCTCGCGGGTGAAGCCCAGACCTGTAAGCGTGCGCTCTATCTCTGCCTCATAGTTCTCGCCGCCCATCATCATGTAGCGTTCATGCTCCTGGGTAAACTTCTCTACCAGTTGGGCATACGACTCGCTCTCATAGTCGGTACGGTCGGCCATCTCTTGCTGCATCTTGTCGAGACGTGCCTTCATCTCTGTGTTATGAGCAAAGGCCTTGCGGGTTTCCTCCTTCACGGTGGTGTCGTCCTGCAACTTCATCACCTGTGGCAGATAGCCTATCGTTGTCTCGTTGGGCACAGCCACAACGCCATCTGTTGGTTTCTGCATACCACAAAGTATCTTGAGCATCGTCGACTTACCTGCTCCGTTCTTGCCCACCAGGGCTATGCGGTCACGGTCGTTGATGACAAAGTTCACATCGTGGAAGAGAGGTTTTACGCCAAACTCGACTTTCAAGCCTTCTACTGAAATCATATTTTCTTATCTCGTTATTATTTTACCGTCACAAAACACTTATTTTCCAAAAAGGCAGCCCTTCATTCCAAGGGCTGCCTCTCTCTATAATATAAATAGGTGTAATTCCAATATAAGTAGCGCTTACTTGATGACGCCTTCCTCTACGAAGACCTCCTTCAGAATTTTCACACCGCGTTCTACCTGCTCCTTGGTATGAGTAGCCATGAGGGCGAAACGTACCAATGTGTCCTGAGGAGCACATGCTGGAGGGATGACTGGGTTGATGAATACGCCACGGTCGTAAGCCTTCTTGGTTACCTCGAAAGTCTTCATAGCATCGCGCACATAGAGAGGAATGATAGGACTCTCTGTCTCGCCAATCTCGAAACCTTCCTCACGGAAACGCTTCAGGGCGTAGTTGGTAACATCCCACAACTGCTCGAAGCGCTCTGGCTCGTTCTGAATGATGTGAAGAGCCTCCAAGGCTGCTGCTGTGGCTGCTGGAGTGTTGGATGCACTGAAGATATAAGTACGGCAAGAATGACGCAGGAAGTTGATGGTGTCCTTGTCTGATGCGATGAAACCACCGATAGACGCCAGACTCTTGGAGAATGTACCCATGATGAGGTCGACCTCGTCGGTAAGACCAAAGTGATCGCATACGCCACGTCCCTGCTTGCCAAACACACCCAGGCCATGAGCCTCGTCCACCATGATGGAGCAGTTGTACTTGTGCTTCAACTTGACAATCTCTGGCAAGTTGGCCAGGTCGCCCTCCATAGAGAAGACGCCATCGACAACGATCAGCTTGATAGCCTCATGAGGCAAGGTCTTGAGTACGCGCTCAAGATCCTCCATATCATTGTGCTTATAGTGCAGCTGGGTTGCAAACGAAAGACGGCGGCCGTCTACGATACTGGCGTGGTCGCGGTCGTCGCAGATGATATAGTCATTGCGGCCTACCACACATGCCAACACGCCCTGATTGACAGAGAAACCTGTAGAGAAGCACAGGGACTCATCCTTGTGCATGAACTCCGCCAACTCCTTCTCGAGCTGTACGTGAAGGTCGAGGGTTCCATTGAGGAAACGGCTTCCTGCACAACCAGAACCATACTTGTCGAGAGCAGCCTTGGCTGCATCGATAACACGCTGGTCGTTGGTCAAACCCTGATAAGCATTAGAACCGAACATCAAAATCTTATGTCCGTTGATGTCGGTAACTTCCGTCATCTGCTTACTGGTGATCTCACGGAAGTATGGGTACACACCGGCAGCCATATACTTCTGAGGTTCACGATAATTCTTGTATTTTTCTTGTAATTGTCCCATTATGAATAGGTGTACTTTTTATAATTTCTAAGTTTACAGGGTGCAAAGATACAAAAAAAAACTAATATATCGTGATTTTTTCCAAGAAAGTTGATTTTTAGTGTTTTTTTAGGGTCTAAAAAGGCGTTTTTATACTAATTTTATTACTTTTGCAACTGAATATTCATAAAATTCTGTCTAATTAGATGAAGAAGAAGATCGTTTTTATCATGAATCCTATCTCGGGCACGGCAAGCAAAGCATCCATCCCCAACCTGATAGATAGCATTCTGGACAAGGACCGCTTTGAGTACGAGATAAGAACTACGGAAAGAGCCGGACACGCATCGGAAATTGCTTCCGAGGCGAAGGAGGCTCATGTTGACATTGTGGTGGCTGTGGGAGGTGACGGTACTGTCAACGAAGTGGCAAGAGCCATCGTACACTCCGACACAGCCCTGGGAATTCTGCCTTGTGGATCGGGCAACGGACTGGCTCGTCACCTCATGTTGCCCATGAACCTGAAAAAGAGTATTGAGATCATCAACCAATGCGAGATTCACGACCTCGACTATGGGGTCATCAACGGCTATCCTTTCTTCTGTACCTGCGGTATGGGATTTGACGCCTTCGTAAGTATGAAGTTTGCCGAAAGCGGCAAACGAGGACCCATCAGCTATGCTGAGAACATCCTGAGAGAAGGACTGAAGTATCAGCCTGAAACCTACACCCTCGAGGACGAGACGGGAACAAAGCAATACAAGGCCTTCCTCATCTCGTGTGCCAACGCATCGCAATATGGCAACAACGCCTATATCGCTCCACAGGCATCGATGAGCGACGGACTGATGGACGTGGTCATCATGGAACCTTTCGATGTACTGGAGGCTCCGCAGGTAAGTTTCGATATGTTCAACAAGACGCTCGACAAGCACTCCAAGATTAAGTCGTTCAGATGCAAAAAGCTGCATATCACCCGCACTAAGCCTGGTGTCATCCATTATGACGGCGACCCGGTTATGACGGGTGCTGACATTGATGTGCATTTGGAGGAGAAAGGCATCAAGATTATCGTCAACCCATTTGCCGACAAGAATGCCCGGAAACCCAACGCCATACAGTCGGCCTTTGCCGATTTCTTCAACGGTCTCAATGCCGTGAGAAGCGACATCAGAGAGCAAGGAAGAAAGGTGGAGGCACTGAGCAAACTCGTGCAGAGCAAACTGAACTTATGATGCTTGACTAAGGAGTTAAAGAGTTAAGGTGTTAAGGAGTTAAGGTGTTAAGACAAATGCCTTTAAGAGATTGTTTAATTTCAAGTCCACTTAAGCATTTGTCTTAGCTCCTCAGCGACCGCAGGGAGCGATAATTTCTTAACTTTCTTGCCCCTTGAAAACTCCTTTGAAACTTACTTGATATAAAATTCTTCCGTTAACCGGGAATACCATTCCGAACGACTGCCATCCGGCAACTGGAGCACTTCTGTAGACTCCTCAAAGTTGCCCATACGGCTACGGGAGAAGGTAAGAAGAAGCCGTTTGGGAGCCTTGCGCTCCACAGTCTTCACCATACATTTGCGAACAAGCGTAAAGCCCTTATAATAAGCCTCTTCCTCCACCCTGCCAAACACTTCTGTGGGTACAACAATCGATAGGAAACCATGTTCCGTAAGCAGACGTCTGGCTCCGGCAAAGAGGTCGGCAAAAGGCAGTGTGTCTGTATGCCGGGCAAGCGAGCGCTTGACATCAGGATTCTTCAGACTGTCGACAAAGAAAGGCGGATTGCTGACGATGGCATCGTAAGGCTGGGAAGACAGAAAATCCTGCAGCGGACAATGACTCACATGCACACTTCCGGCAAAAGGACTTGCCGCCACATTCTCGGCAGCCTGCCTGCAAGCCTCCTCGTCAATATCGATGGCATCGACTACTGACTGCGGAAAACGCTGAGCCATCATGAGTGCTACGAGACCTGTCCCCGTACCTATATCCAGCACCCTGCTGCCTCCCAAAGCCCATGCTCCCAAGAGTACGCCGTCTGTGCCTACCTTCATGCCGCACTTATCCTGCATGATTCCAAAATGTTTGAATTGAAAATCTGCCACCGTTTCTTGTTTTTATTCTGATTTACGCAACTTTCGCTTACCTCAGGAAAAACGCAAACAAGTCTGTTTTATTTTATCATTTTTACAAAAAAATGCCACGAATATATTAAAATATCTATACCAACCCCTCTGAATTCAATAAAAATGACTACCTTTGCACCCTAAAAAGAATTCTAAAAACGAATATGAACAGAAAACAAAATACACAATTTCAAATGATAGCCGATTTTGACGGCGATGCTTCTGTATTGGTGGCAGAAAGAGAATCAGGAGAATACCCTATTCTCTGCACACGCAATCTCGTCATCTTTCCTACCGTTCTGGCACCCATCATCGTGGGAAGACCCCAGAGCGTTCAGCTCGCCCAAAAGCTAATCGAAAATCCAGACAAGGTATTCTGTATCTTCTGCCAGAAAGATGAGGCTACAGAAAACCCCACATCTGGAAACCTCTATAAGACTGGTGTGTTTGCTAAACTCATAAAAACAGTTGAACTGCCAGGAGTAGAATCAGGTAACATAACCATCGTGGTACAGGCTCTTGGCAGATGCCGACTCGAACAGATTACATCAATAAGTCCTTACTACAAAGGACAGGTAACCAGTCTGCCAGAAAAGTGGCCCAACCTGGAAGACGTGCATTTCCAGACGCTGTTGGACACACTGCATCAGGAAACAGCCAACTTCATACATGCCTGCGATGATATGCCCAATGAGGCTGAATATGCCCTCAACAACATATCCAACCCCATGATAGCAGCCAACTTCATCTGCAGCAACATGCCTTTCAGCATAGAGGACAAGATGGAGATGCTGGAGAAAGACAACCTCAGCGACCGTCTTTACATCGCTCTGAAAGCTGAGCACAAAGAGCTGCAGCTGCTGAGCATACAGTCGGACATCAAGCAGAAAACACGCTTCGACCTCGACGAACAGCAGAGAGAATACTTCCTGCAGCAGCAACTCAAGAACATACGCGAGGAACTGGGGGGAGACGAGAAGAATCCTGAGCGAAAAGAACTGACTGAAAAGGCCAAGAACAAGAAATGGAACGAGGCTACAGCCAAGGCGTTCAATAAGGAATTGAACAAGCTCGAAACCATCAACCCACAGAGCCCCGACTACTCTATCCTCGTCAACTACCTGCAGACCATGGTAGACCTGCCTTGGAATGAATACACTCAGGACAACCTGAGCCTCAAGCATGCCAAGAAAGTTCTCGACAAAGCGCACTATGGCATGGAAAAGGTTAAGGAACGTATCTTGGAATACCTGGCTGTAAGATCGCTGCGAGGAGACCTGAAGAGCCCTATCCTCTGCCTCTATGGCCCTCCAGGAGTTGGCAAGACAAGTCTTGGAAAGAGCATCGCCGAGGCGATGGGCAGAAAATATGTGCGTATGTCATTGGGCGGTCTGCACGACGAGTCGGAGATACGAGGACACCGCCGTACCTATATAGGAGCCATGCCCGGACAAATCATCAAGAACATTCAGAAGGCTGGAAGCAGCAACCCTGTATTCATCCTCGACGAGATAGACAAGGTGACACAGAACACCATCAACGGAAACCCGGCATCGGCTCTGCTCGAAGTGCTCGACCCAGAACAGAACAATGCCTTCCACGACAATTATCTCGATACAGACTACGATTTGTCGAAGGTGCTCTTCATTGCTACTGCCAACGATATCAGCAGTATTCCACGTCCGTTACTCGACCGTATGGAGCTCATCGAGGTGGGCGGATACATCATCGAGGAGAAGGTGGAGATAGCCAAGCGACACCTGGTGCCACGCGAACTGAAGAATACTGGTCTCGACAAGTATGAGCCCAAGATAAAGTTTACCAAAGCTGCCATCGAAGACCTGATAGACCACTATACACGCGAAAGTGGAGTGCGCCAACTCGAGAAAGCTATCAACAAGGCTTTGCGCAAGATGGCATACAAACTGGCATATACCGAAGAACTGGAGAAACCTACCATCACTCCTGCTGAGGTGGAAGAACTGTTGGGCAAGCCTATCTTCACACGCGACATCTACCAGGGAAACCAATATGCTGGCGTGGTAACAGGACTGGCATGGACATCGGTAGGAGGAGAAATCCTCTTCATAGAAACCTCGCTCAGCAAGAGCGAGGCTGCCAAACTCACCCTGACAGGAAACCTGGGCGACGTGATGAAGGAATCGGCGGTCATTGCGCTGGAATATGTCAAGGCGCACGCCGACCTCTTGGGCATAGACTATCGTATCTTCGAAAACTGGAACATCCATATCCATGTGCCCGAGGGAGCAACTCCTAAAGACGGTCCTTCTGCTGGTATCACCATCGCTACAAGTATCGCATCGGCCCTGACACAGCGCAAGGTGCGAAAGAACACAGCCATGACTGGAGAGATAACACTTCGTGGAAAAGTTCTCCCCGTAGGTGGCATCAAGGAGAAGATTCTGGCCGCCAAGCGAGCCGGCATTACCGATATCGTGATCTGTCAGGACAATAAGAAAGACATTGAGGAGATTCCTGAGATCTATCGCAAGGGAGTGGAATTCCACTATGTGGAGAATGTTGCCGATGTATGGCACTTCGCGCTCACCGACGAAAAGGTGGAACATCCCATCGATTTCACGATTCCCGAGGATGCGAAGAAAGGAGAGTGAGAAATCAATATAAACAAGAAGAATGAAATTCGAACTACAAGTAACAGATAAAGCCAGTGATGCACGCACAGGCATCATCACCACCGACCACGGACAGATAAAGACTCCTATCTTTATGCCTGTGGGAACTGTCGGATCAGTGAAAGGTGTGCACTTCGAGGAACTGCGCCAACAGGTTAAGGCACAGATCATCTTAGGCAACACCTACCACCTATACCTACGACCAGGACTCGAGGTCATCAAGGCCGCAGGCGGACTGCATGGCTTCAACGGATGGGACCGACCCATCCTGACAGACAGTGGCGGATTCCAGGTGTTCTCGCTTACAGGCATCCGAAAGTTGCGTGAGGAGGGGTGCGAGTTCCGCTCTCACATCGACGGAAGCAAGCACATCTTCACACCCGAGAACGTGATGGACACTGAGCGAATTATTGGTGCCGACATCATGATGGCGTTCGACGAGTGTCCTCCTGGACAAAGCGACTTCCAGTATGCCAAGAAGAGTCTCGAGATGACACAGCGTTGGCTCGACCGCTGTGTCAAGCGCTTCAACGAGACCGAACCGCTGTACGGATATCAGCAAAGCCTCTTCCCCATCGTGCAGGGCTGCACCTTCCCCGAACTGAGAAGAGAGGCGGCCAAATATGTGGCAGACAAGGGAGCCGACGGAAATGCTATCGGTGGACTTGCCGTAGGCGAGCCCACTGAGGTGATGTACGAAATGATAGAGGTGGTGAACGAAATCCTGCCCAAGGACAAGCCGCGCTATCTCATGGGTGTGGGTACACCACAGAACATACTCGAGGCCATAGAACGAGGAGTGGACATGTTCGACTGTGTGATGCCAACCCGCAACGGACGCAACGCCATGCTCTTCACCTACAACGGAACGATGAACATGCGCAACAAGAAATGGGAAATGGACTTCAGTCCCGTAGACCCTGACGGATGCGACATCGACCGTATCACAACCAAGGCTTACCTGCATCACCTCTTCAAGGCACAGGAACTCCTGGCCATGCAGATAGCAAGCATACACAACCTGGCCTTCTATCTGCGACTCGTCACCGATGCGCGACAGCACATCGAGCAGGGAGACTTCGTGCAATGGAAAAATTCGATCATCGACCAGCTGGGACAAAGAATATAAAGGCCACAGGCTGGGAGAACAAACGCAAAGACCACAGACTGACTGGTCGAACAAAAAAAAGACCTATTAAAAGGTCAAAAACATAAAATGAAGACATTTCATCAATTAAGAAAACATCGCAGGCTCTTTAAAGCCAAAAGATGGTTCGGACAACACTTTGCTGGGCTCATACACTTCACACAATGGCTCGCAAAGAAGTTGGCCTTCCTGCGTATACTCAGGTTCCTGAACCCATTCAGGTATATCAAGCGCATGGACTGGTACATCATCAAGAAGTTTGTAGGCACATACTTCTTCTCTATCCTGCTGATTATATCGGTGGCTATCGTGTTCGACGTAAACGACAACCTGCCTAAATTCACCGAGAATCATGCACCGCTGAGGGCTATCGTCTTTGACTATTACCTCAACTTCGTGCCTTACTTCGCCAACCTCTTCAGTGCGCTGTTTGTCTTCATTGCCGTCATCTTCTTTACATCTAAGATGGCTGGCAACTCTGAGATTATCGCCATCATGGCATCAGGCATCTCATTCAAGCGGCTGTTGCGCCCTTACATGATTACCTGCATCATGCTCTCGGCCATGTCATACGCCCTCTCTGCCTATGTTATTCCCTATGGAACGGTGGTAAGACAGAATTTCGAAATCAAGTACAAGAAGAAGAGCAAGAACACATCGGCAGAAAACGTACAGCTGCAGGTGGACAGGGGCGTCATCGCGTATCTGCAGCACTACGACAACCAAAGCAAGAAAGGCTTCGGCTTCTGCCTTGACAAGTTCAAGGACAAGAAATTGGTAAGCCACCTCACCGCCATGGAGGTGCAGTACGACACCATCTCCGACTCCAAGTTCCACTGGAAAATAAGAAACTGGAAGGTACGACAGCTCCAGGGACTGAAGGAGCACATTACCAGCGGAGCCGAGAAAGACACCATCATCATGATGGAACCCACCGACCTGGTATACTCCAAGGGACAGCAGGAAACATTTACCAGTCCTGCACTGAAGGATTATATCTCCAAACAGATCAACCGAGGTTCGGGCAATGTGGTGCAATACCAGGTGGAATATCACAAGCGAATTGCAGCCTCATTCGCCTCATTCATCCTTACCATAATAGGTGTGTCGCTCTCGTCGCGCAAGCGCAAAGGTGGAATGGGAACATCGCTCGGCATCGGACTGGCACTGAGTTTCAGCTACATCATGCTGCAAACCATCTCTGCCACATTCGCCATCCAGGACAACTTCCCGCCTATGCTGGCTGCCTGGATGCCCAACTTCCTCTTCGCATTCGTGGCATACTTCTGCTACCGCAACGCACCGAGGTAAGTATTAATGATTAATGACAAAAAAAAGGAAAAAGAAAAATAAGAAATATGTATTTCGACGAATTAGATTTAAATGACAACGTGCTCGATGCGCTCTACGATATGCGTTTCGACACTTGCACCCCAGTACAGGAAAAGTGTATTCCAGAGATATTGAAAGGCAACGACGTAATGGGAGTTGCGCAAACCGGAACAGGCAAAACTGCTGCCTATCTGCTGCCAGTGCTCAGCAAACTCGACGACGGTGGTTATCCTTCTGATGCCATCAACTGTGTTATCATATCGCCTACACGCGAGTTGGCACAACAGATAGACCAGGCCATGCAGGGCTTCGGTTATTACCTGCAAGGCGTAAGCAGCGTGGCTGTATATGGAGGAAACGACGGAAACCGTTACGACCAGGAACTGAAAAGCCTGCGCATGGGTGCAGACGTGGTGATAGCTACACCAGGCCGACTCATCTCTCATATCAGCTTGGGCAATGTAGACCTCAGCAAGGTAAGCTTCTTTATTCTTGATGAGGCAGACCGCATGCTCGACATGGGATTCTCGGAGGATATCAAGACCATCGCAGCCAAATTGCCAAAAACTTGCCAGACCATTATGTTCTCTGCCACAATGCCCGAGAAAATAGAAGAACTGGCAAAGACTCTGCTCAAGAATCCTGTAGAGATCAAACTCGCAGTAAGCAAACCTGCCGAAAAGATACAGCAGAAAGCTTACGTATGCTACGAGACACAGAAGATGGACATCATCAAGGACATCTTCAAAGCTGGCGACCTGCAGCGAGTCATCATCTTCTGCGGAAGCAAGATGAAGGTAAAGCAAGTGGCAGGATCACTGCAGCGTAAACATATCAACTGTGGCGAGATGCACTCTGACCTGGACCAGGCTGAACGCGACAATATGATGTTCAAATTCAAGAGCGGACAAATCGATGTGCTCGTAGCTACCGACATCGTGGCACGAGGCATAGACATCGATGATATCGCATTGGTTATCAACTATGATGTGCCTCACGATACTGAAGACTATGTGCACCGTATCGGACGTACGGCACGTGCCGACCGCGACGGAGTGGCTATCACCTTTGTGAGCGAGGAAGATATCTTCTATTTCCAGCAGATAGAGAAGTTCTTGGAAAAAGATGTGGAAAAGGTGGCTCTGCCCGAAGGATGCGGAGAAGGACCTGCATACACCAAGCAGAACAAGCCCAGAAAGGCAGGCAACAACAGCGCAAAGAGCAGACGACGCAAAGATCGTGAACAGACTGCACACAAACGCAAACCTGCCAATAAAACTGCCAACCGACCTGAAAAGGCACAGCGTCGTACAGAAGACAACAACCCACAGGAAAACAGCAAGCAAGGCAACAACCAGCAAGACAACAACCAGCCCAGGAACAAAGACAACAAGAAACAACAGGGCAACGCCAGACAACAGGGTAAGAACGCTCCGCGTACCAAGGATGGCCAGCAGCAGGGCAACAGCCAGCAGCAGAACAATGGTGGCAAACCTGAAAACGAGAATAAGCAAAATCGCAACAACCGACGTAAAGGCAATAATCGTCCTGCAAGCGATCAGACAGAAAACAAGTCACGCAACAGACAGGCACAGACTGACAACAAGCCAGGCAGCCAGGACAACAACGGCAAGCGTCGCAATGTACGCCCAGGCAGCAACGGCAGAGGAAGAGGTGTCAGCCAGAAGAAGACTTCTGAAAAATCAACCACACGTAAGGTTACGCCTATCGTAAATCCTCAGAAGAAAGAAAATGTAGTCAAGAAATTCATCAAGCGCATTTTCGGCTTCAAAAAATAACAACTGCTCCAGTTTCTCGTCTACCTGAAGCAAGAAGAAACTGTAGTTGAAAACAAAAAGTATCTTAAGTTACATGCAGATGTTTCTTAAGATACTTTTTTTGTTTTAAGATGATCCTGCCAATTACTTTTTTAGCTGCACTTACCTCTATCAGTAACTACTTTGCACCCCTATAGCCATGAATAGTCAACTGTAAATAAGACTAATAATTAAGTAACTGAAGTTTCGCAAAGTGGTTCAAGTACAGGCTAAGGGCATCTGCCCCTTCTGGGCGTGTGGAACATATCTGCGAAAGTTGAGTAAGTCTACGCGAATTATAAATAAGTAATAACTGAGTCAACTCATATTATCAATAATACTTAGAGTAGTCAACTAAAATCGTTAAACCACAATCAAATCTATGTTCGATACTTTAGAACATAAGTTCGGTACTTTAGAACATAAGTTCGAAACTTTAGAACATAAGTTCGATAGTTTAGAACATAAGTTCGATAGTTTAGAACATAGATTTTTACAGGCTAAAAGAAACATTTATCTCAGTCATATTCATAGTTGACTACTTATGCTGAGTAATTACCACCATCAGTAACTACTCATGGCTGAAAAAAACAGGGCTGTTTCCCTATGTATAATCGGGCTGTTTTCCCTATATATAATAAGGTGTACGCCCACAATTCTATAATAAAAGCCTCTTATAAACTGTTAAAAACTTACCTTTTTACACCTTTTCTTCATTTTTTCTGTCTTTTTGTTCTTTTTTTCAAACTTTTTCTTTAACTTTGCAACCGGAAATAACAAAATAGAAATTTTTAAACCCAATAAAAGATATAGATTATGAAAGCATCAGAAGTGATTGCGAATCTTCAGAGAAGATTCCCTAATGAGCCTGAATACATCCAGGCAGTTAGTCAGGTTCTCGGTACTATCGAGGAAGAGTACAACAAGCATCCTGAGTTTGAGAAGGCCAACCTCATTGAGCGCCTTTGCATTCCAGACCGCATTATCGAGTTCCGTGTTTCATGGGTAGACGACAAGGGTAATGTACAGACTAACATGGGTTACCGAATCCAGCACAACAATGTCATCGGTCCTTACAAGGGAGGTATTCGCTATCATAAGTCAGTAAACCTGAGCATCTTGAAGTTCCTGGCCTTCGAGCAGACATTCAAGAACTCTCTGACAACCCTTCCTATGGGTGGAGCCAAGGGTGGTTCTGATTTCTCACCTCGCGGCAAGAGCAACAATGAGGTTATGCGTTTCTGCCAGGCTTTCATGACTGAGCTTTATCGCCACATGGGCCCAGACGAGGACGTTCCTGCAGGTGATATTGGCGTAGGTGGCCGTGAGGTAGGCTATCTCTTCGGTATGTACAAGAAGTTGACTCACCAGTTCCAGGGTGTCTTGACTGGTAAGGGCCAGGAGTTTGGCGGTTCCCGTATCCGTCCTGAGGCAACAGGTTATGGTAATGTTTATTTCCTCTGCAACATGCTTGCCACCAAGAATATCGACATCAAGGGCAAAACTGTCTTGGTTTCTGGTTCTGGTAACGTGGCTCAGTACACTATGGAGAAATTGCTTCAGTTGGGTGCAAAGCCTGTCACATGTTCCGACTCAGATGGTTACATCTACGATCCAGACGGTATCGACCGCGAGAAACTCGACTACATCATGGAACTGAAGAATGTAGAGCGTGGCCGTATCAAGGAATATGCCGAGAAATATGGCGTGAAGTATGTTGAAGGAGCTAAGCCTTGGTTCGAGAAGGCAGACATCGCTCTTCCTTCTGCTACTCAGAACGAAATCAACGAAGAGGCTGCAAAGGCATTGGTTGCCAACGGCGTATTCGCAGTGAGCGAGGGTGCCAACATGCCTACTACTCCTGAGGCCATCAAGGTATTCCAGGATGCCAAGATCCTCTATGCTCCTGGTAAGGCTGCCAATGCTGGTGGTGTAGCTGTATCAGGTCTTGAGATGAGTCAGAACTCTGAGCGTCTGAAGTGGAGCCGTGAGGAGGTTGATGCTAAACTTCACGAAATCATGAACGATATTCACGCCAACTGCGTGAAGTATGGTACCGAGGCAGACGGTTACGTAAACTACGTAAAGGGTGCCAACGTTGCAGGCTTCCTGAAGGTTGCCAAAGCTATGATGGCTCAGGGTATCGTATAATAAAATGACAGATATTTAATTATACACATAAAAAAATCCTAACTTCTCTTCGTGAGAGGTTAGGATTTCTTTTTTTTAAGCAACAGCAAGACTATTGTCGTGGCTGATAAAACAACACAGCCTTGATGTAGGTTTCAAACTTCAGGTCGGCATGGCGCGCCAGCCGAAAGCGGATAATGGCTTTCAGTACTGCATATAGGCACAATGCCAACATCAGGCCGACAGCGATAGCCAAAACCGTAGTTCCCATCTTACCATAAATATAGGCACTGTCGGGAAAAGCCGAAAGAACGATAACAGGCAACAAAGTGATAATGCCACCCACCGTCAGCTTATTGCGACTGCTTCCTCCCATATCGAGAATAGCTTGCTTGTCAAAAAGATAATCATCCAGCTCCATACCCTCGATACCATAGTCTTCCATCTTGGGGAAGTCGGGATAATTGCCATACAACTTGATTTTGCTGGTCACTTTATGCTCAAAATCGTTGAGGATTTGCTTTTCTGGTTCTCTGATGTTCATGACTTTAAATAATTAAGTGGAGATTAAAAATATAAAAAGAAAGCAGTGCCCCTATAAGCCGAGTTCTGTTCCTGCAACAAAGTGCAGGTGCATGTCATTTATCTAATCCCTGAGTCACCCCAGGGCTTGAGCACTCTACCCTCCGCAGCTGCCATAAAAGACACTCGGGCGAGCAACCCTCTGTCTGCGGTATACATGAGCTTACAGCTCCCAGCCGACACAGCATGACGATCACCCGTCATCTGGTGGTCTCTTACACCACCTTCTCACCCTTACCCTGCTTTCATCTAAAGACTCAACAAGGCGGTTATTTTCTTCTGCCTACACCTACTGTCACCAATAGCTTCTATTTTCGGAAGTGGGATGCTCTGTGCTGCCCGGACTTTCCTCTCGTCTTACCATGAAGACCAGCGACACGCCGGGGCACTGCTTTCTGTATCTTACTAAAGTGCAAAGGTACAAAAAACTTTCGAAAAGTAAAGGACTTTTCTTACTTATTTTCAATACCTCAACCCTATAAGGATAACAAAAGCCCTCTTATCAGTACACAAAAAGGGCTTTAGCAAGACTGTTCTGTTAATAGTTTTTTGCACATTACAAAATATTAATTCCATATTTACAACTATGCATATCAAGCAAAGTGTTGAATATTTGTAAATTTAGGCACATTCTTGTTTAAGAGCCGTTAATATGTTAATTTAGAATGTTAAAACGGGATAAAAATACATGTATAATTGACTGTTTCTCGTTTTTTGCACCTATATTTGCAACCGAAATGAAAAGTTGGCAACACCAACAAAGCAAACATTAAAATTAACAACAAAAAATTATACATTATGAGAAAAGTAAGCAAATATGTTTTGGCTGTGCTCTGCATCAGCTCACTCGCATTCTCAGCAGGCGCATTCATGAAAGTCAATGCAGCCGCACCATCAGTGACTTCGGTCGCTCCTGGTCAACCAGTAGATTTAACCTATGCTGCCGAAAAGGCTCTGCCAGCAGTTGTCCATATCAAATATGTACAGAACTCAAAGGTACAGACAGTAGATGTTCAGAGCAATCCGTTTGGAGATTTCTTCGATCCATTCGGTTTCTTTGGCAACCCTGGCGGTGGTCAAGGCGGAACACGCAAACAGAAAGTGCAGACTCCTAAGAGAGAGGCTACAGGCTCTGGTGTCATCATCAGCAGCGACGGATATATCGTCACCAACAACCACGTGGTAGAAGGAGCTGACGAACTGACGGTAACACTCAACGACAACCGCGAATTCTCTGCACGCATCATTGGTACAGACAAAAGTACAGACCTTGCCCTGATAAAAGTCAACGCGAAAGACCTCCCTACTCTTCCTATTGCCAACAGCGACAACGTCAAGGTTGGCGAATGGGTCATTGCAGTAGGCAATCCTTTCGGTCTGAACAACACTGTCACAGCAGGTATCATCTCTGCAAAGGCTCGCTCGTTAGGTGCCAACGGTGTGGAGAGTTTCATACAGACTGATGCCGCCATCAATGCTGGAAACTCAGGCGGTGCACTGGTCAACACACAGGGCGAGCTGGTAGGTATCAACGCCATGCTCTACTCGCAGACAGGTTCATACGCAGGCTATGGTTTCGCCATTCCTACCTCTATAATGAATAAGGTAGTAGACGACCTGAAGAAATATGGCAGTGTACAGCGCGTGATGCTCAGCATTCAGGGAAGCGATGTACTCAACTACATCAACTCGCAGAAGGAAAATGGCAAAGAAGTAGATTTAGGCACCAATGAAGGTGTATATGTAACCAAAGTGGATGAGGACGGAAACGGAGCCGACGCAGGCTTGAAGGAAGGTGACATCATAACCAAGATAGACGGCAAGAAGGTGA
>ERZ779830.87-NODE-87-length-24042-cov-2.11169_pt1 | contig 24042 bp, 5 predicted proteins | sample MGYA00511251_ERZ779830 | MGnify/ENA primary metagenome ERZ779830 (study PRJEB29588, sample SAMEA2146731) | human gut metagenome | biome: human gut; feature: human-associated habitat; material: faeces | place: Denmark | collected 2008/2010 ... | reverse complement strand
TAAGTATCCATTATTTCTAGCATATTCATTAAATACTTTTGTTAATGCTGTTTTAAATCCTACCTCGTGTGAACCACCATCACTTGTTTTAACATTATTAACAAATGAAATAATGTTTTCATTATATGTATCTGTATACTGCATTGCAATTTCTACTTCAATTTTATCTTTTTCTCCAGTAAAATGTAATACATTATGAAGTGTATTTTTTCCTTCATTCATATATTCTGCGAATGATTTAATACCATTTTCATAGTGATATTTTACTTCTTTTTTATCTTCTTCATCTATTACTTCTACAGAAAGACCTTTTAGTAAGAAGGCAGATTCTTGCATTCTTTCACATATAGTTGTAAATGAGAAGTTTGTAGTAGAAAATATTTTATCATCAGGCATAAATCTAACAGTAGTACCAGTTTTATTAGTAGGACCAACCTTTTTTAAAGGACTATCTACTTCTCCACCATTTTTAAAACTGATTGTATATTCTGCTCCATCTCTTTTAGAGGTTACTATCATCCATTTTGAAAGTGCATTTACAACAGAAGCACCTACACCATGAAGTCCACCAGATACTTTATAGTTTCCTTCTTCAAACTTACCACCAGCATGAAGTATTGTATAAATTACTTCTACTGTACTTTTACCTGATTCATGCTTTCCGACAGGAACACCACGTCCATCATCTGAAACACTAACTGAACCATCTGAATGAAGAATTATCTTAATATTTTTACCATATCCATTCATTACTTCATCTATTGAATTATCTACTATTTCCCATACAAGATGGTGAAGTCCTCTTTTATCTGTTGAACCAATATACATACCTGGTCTTTTTCTTACTGCTTCAAGACCCTCTAGTATTTTAATTGATTTTTCATTATATTCTGCCATAAATAAAACTCCTTTACTTTTCACTATAAGTGATTATAACACATTTTTCCCTTTAAATTCAAGGTATTTTACATTTTGTTTATGTAAAGAAAAAAGGTTTATTATTAAACCTTTATTATTCTTCTCCAACATTTGTATAACTAACATTTATATTAACTTCATCAGATGAATAACTTACTATATATACATTATTGTCTTCAGTTACATATGCATATCCTGTTCCATCATTTTTAACAGTTATACCAAATGGTTTTAAAATCTCATTAAATGTTGCTGCTTTTACTGCAAAACTATATTTTGTATATTCTTTATCATCTATTGTTTGAGATTCTTTAACAGTATTTTTATCATCTATATTTATACCTTTTAGAAATAAATCTGTATTAGTATAATCATATTTTAATTTTACATTAACTGTTTTACCTAAAACATCAGTTACTTCTGTTTTGTTATCTTTTATTTTAGCAACATACGATGCATTATTATCATTAAAACTTATTGTATATTCTTTATTTTCTTTATTTAAAACAACATAGTTTTCATTAAATGAATCTGTACGTATTGATACCTTTGTTCTATAACTTTTTACTTTATCTATTTTAGTATTATTTGCAGCTGAATTTAAATCATCTACCTTACTATTTCCAAAAAATAACAAAAGTAATATACATAGAAATAAACACGCTATTAATATAATTATTCTTTTCGTTGGTATTGTTTTCATTTTTACCTCCATTATTCTGTAGTACAAGTTAAACTTGTATTAGTCTTTTTATTATTTATAGTTGTATTAGTTGAAACCATGTTACATGTCAATAAACCAGAATTATCATTTGCTACTGTAAGATTTGTGTTATTATAAAATAAATAATCATCTACAGATGTAACTGTACTTGGTATTGTAACAGATTTAATATTATTACTTTGGAAAGCATTCATACTTATTTGAGTTATTCCTTCATTTAATGTTAAATTTTGTATATTTAATGACCCAAATGAATTTCTTCCTATTTTCTTAACACTTCCATATATATTTATTGTTTTTTCTTTTGTTGCATCCAATCCTTTAAATCCATCTTCTAATATTTCTTGTGATTTCGAAGAATTTTTACCAATATTTAAATTTGAAACAATTAATTTATTAAACATAGTAGAATCCATACTTGCTACTCCATCACCAATATTTAATGTATTTACAACTCTATTACCTAAAATAGAATTTCCTATTGTAGTAACAGAATCTGGAATCGTTATTTCATTAATTGTATTCTTTGCTTCTGAATTTAGATAAAAAGCCATATTAGATATTTTTTGTAATCCCTCATTAAGATTAATACCTTTAAGTGGCACTCCAGTAAATGCTTTTGAACCTATCTCTGTTACACTTCCAGGAATATCTATACTAAGTAATCCTGAATTTGCAAATGCATCCTCATCAATTAATGTTAAACTATTTGGAAGTTTTATATCTGTTAAACTTGTATCAGACTCAAAGGCATAACCATTTATACTTGTAAGTTTTTCTGGTAAAGTAACAGATGTTATTGAACTATCATTTGAAAAACCACTATAAGGGATTGAGTATACATTATTTTTTATTACAACTTTTTCTAATGATGTAAATCCACTAAATGACGCCTGATCAATAACTTGTTCTGTTTGAAGAGTATCACTACCTATAGTCAAATCTTTTAGTGTCGATTTTATACCAGAAAATGTACTAGAAGTAATCTTAAATCCACCACCTGTATTTAATGTTGCTACTGGTGTTCCAGAGAACACATTACCAACAGTTGTTAAACTGTCTGGAAGATTAACACTCTTAAATGCATTATTACCAAAGCAATAATTATTAAGAGTTTTTATTCCCTCATTTAATGTTAATTTACTAATATTATTTGCTATAAAAGCATTTTCGCCTATAGTTTCTACTGATCCTGGAACATTTAATGCAGAAATACTATTTCCAGCAAAAGATGTTGAACCAATACTTGTAACTGAGTCTGGCAATGCTAATGCCAAAATTGAATTGCTTACAAATGAATTATCACCCAAAGTTTTTATTGTAGGAGAAATTATTAGTTTAGATGATATACTTTTTTGAGCAAAACCAGCAGTTGATATACCAGTAACTGTCTTACCATCTATTTTTGTTGGAAGAGCCCATACATTATCTTTATATGATGATGGTGCTGTAGACTTAAATCCACTTATGTTTACTGTTCCATCTGAGTTTTCAGTTGTAGAATATAAACTTTCATCTATATAATCTTTACATATTTTATTATATTCTTCTTCACTTATTGTTCCATAATCATATATATGTTCATTACAAACATATTTAATAGTTCCATCATCTATATAATCTTTAATATTTTCAACAGTTGTTAAATCAACTCTAATTACAGGAGTTATGTAAAATGGTGTTCCAGATTCACTAAATCCAAATGTTGATTGCATTGAATTTTGCATTAGATAATAGAATGTATTTTCACCCATTATCAAACATGGCATATATGTTGACGATGGACAAATATTTAATCCATTTAACAATGCATTGTTATTTTCACTAAGTTCAACTGTGTTCATTATTCTTGCTTTTAAACCTGTAAAATCAAACGTTGAATTTATATTATATTTTGCTTCTGGTTTTGGAATTTTATCACTCCAAGTCTCAGTTATTGTATTAATATAATTTACTAAGGCTCCATCAGCTGACCCATTATTATTCTCTAGTGCCTTACCATAATCATATACTCCAGTATTTTTGTATACTAATTCATATTTACCTTCATCTGTATTTCCATGAAGTACAAGCCACGCATAACATGTATCTGATTCATTATCACACAATTTATAATTAATTGGATCAAAATATACTACTTCATTTTCTTCGTATTTAGGAAGCTTACTTGGATCTATAGTACTTGTTGTTCCACATTTATCACTTTTTTTAGCACTCCATTTACCATCATTATAAATAACATTATATTCATTAATACATAGATTTGCACCTACTACTCTTTTGTCATTTATTGTAACTGATCCACTTTGTGGTTTATTTTTTACAGTTACTGAACTTAATTCATTTACACTGTAAACAGATTGACCTGACTTAAAAAAAGATTTATATTTGCTTGAATCTAAATCAGAGAAAGTCATATTTTGATTTACCGCTCTTGCATATAACTGTCCTGATTCGATAGATGTTTGTCTCTTACTATTTTCAATAACATCTAATACTTTTGGTACTGCTACTACGGCAATAACTGAAATTATTATAATAACCGCAAGTAATTCAATTAATGTAAACCCTTTATTTTTATCATCTAACTTTTTCATAAATTCCTCCTAGTATTACATTATAAGTATAAAATACAATCAAAAATCAGTCAATATAAAAAGAGTTCAAATGAACTCTTTTTACACTTTTCTTGATAGTTTTCTTTGCTCTTTAAATGCGAAGTATAAACCAAGAATTATTGATACCATCGCAACTATATAAATTATATATTTTATTTGATTTACTCCTGTTTGGATTGTTATTATTAAATATGCTAATGCTGATTCTATTACTTTTCTCTTTTCATTAGTATTTTCTAAGATATTTCCATTTACTTTTCCATCTTCTGTTATTGTAAATTCTATATCTTTATTATCACTACTTACTAGTTTATAACTTCCTTCTTCAAGATTATTTAAATATATTCTTCCTTTTATTGAAGTCATTTCACTATTATTTGATCCCGTAATATATCTACCTACTTCTTCGTCCTTTTCCATATTTAATAATTTATATTCATTATCTACTTTCTTATACAAATTATATGTATTTTCTGTTGATAACTTACTTCCATCACTCATTTCATATACAATTATATTTTTTCCATTTTGATTTATATTTAATACTTTTTCTATTGTATTTATTATACTTGCACCTATACTCTCTGATGGAGCTGAATCAATTATTGTAAGTGTTCCATTCTTAACAAAACTATAATCTCCATATGTTATTGTATGTCCATTTAAATATAGATTTATAATTTTATTTTCTGGTACTATTATATCTTCAGTTAATTCTATATCTTTATATATTACTATATTTGATTCTGTATTATCTTTAACTGAATTAATTGCTGTTTGTAAACTAGTAAAGTTAATTCCATTTACCATTGCTACTCTTTCATCATCAGCAATTACAACTAAATAACCAACTTTTGTATTGTTTGTTGTATCATCGCTTATAGAAAGTTTATAACCCGGTTCTATTTCTGTTATTGTTCCAGAAACAGGAGCAGTACCACCAATTAATTTACCATCATATAAATTAAATGTTCCTGCATTATTTACAGCATATTTTGATCCTTGAATTACTGGACTTGTAATACTTATTACTCCACCTTTTTCACCAATATTCAATACACCTTCATCATTATATATGCACTCTGTACTACCTGATGTATAGTTACCACTAGTTATATTTAAAGTACCTTTATATCTATTATTAAATACCCTATTTGAACTATTAACACTATTTAACGTTGAATTAGAAACTGTTAGTGTTGAATTATTACTTATATATGCAGTACCTGATAGAGTGTCTATAATACTACTACCACTATTATTATTTAATACAAATCCTTTTGCAGTAGCATTTTGAATTTTCAACTGACCAGTATTAATTATTTTGGATAATATACCTCCAGTTATATTTGTAATTTTATTATTTGTTAATCCTGATACTGTTCCACCAGTCACATTTACTGTTCCTGAATTTTCAAAGGAATTCATAATACCAGAATTTTGAGTAAATATTCCACTAGAAGAGTTTGTACCTGATATTGTTCCTCCATTATTATTAATATTACCATTGTTTGTTACTGCAAAGTCACCACCAGTTATTTCCATAGTTCCATTATTTTCTATTGGAGACTCATAATCTATCTTGCCTGATGACACATTATCAATCATAGTTACTGAACCATTATTTATGAATGGTATATTAGATGTATAAATATTTTTACCATTTATATCAAACGTCATATTCATATTTTCATTAACAATTCCACCATCAATTTTATTTGTATAAATCCATACATTATCAAGTAATTGCAATGTATCATTATTTGATATCTCATTAACTGCAGACCTTATATTATTATATTCTTTATTACTTGTAGTATTTTTTATAACAGGTGTATCAACTAAATAATAGCCATCCGTTGATACCTTAACATTATAGCCATCTTCAACTTCTATTGGTTTTGAAATATTTTTCTTTACAATTCCATCGTAGAAATATAGATTTAAATATGTAGCAGTAATTCTACCACTAATCATTGGATCTGTTGTTGAAACATTAGAGTCCCCTTTTATACCTAAAGTTACATTTATATCGCCCTGATTTTTCATAGGTGAAATAGAACCTGTAACTGTTCCAGATTTAATAATTACTGTTGGAGTCGATGTATAGGAATACATATCATAAATACTTGTTATTTTTCCTGATTCCATTGTAACTCTACTTACACCTATAATATTTTTTACAGTTGATGAAGTTATTGAAACTCCTGATTGATATCCTTTTATATTTCCATCTATTTCAGTATTATTTAGAGTAATATTATCATAATCCGAAAGAATAACGGTATCTACTGCTCCACTATAATTTCCACCTTCAATTGATAATTTTAATCCTCCACTATATGATGAAAATTTTGGACTAAACTTACCACAATTTACACTACTGTAATAAGAATTACAGTTTAATATATTGTACTTTTGATTTTTCATTTCAACATTCTTTAAATTAATTGTATTCCCAACATGTTTACTTTGCATAAATATACCATTATAAGTATTTATTGTTGCACCATCTACTTTTACTGTTGTTTCTGGATTAATTACGGTTAAGAATTTTCCAAATTTAAAATTGAAAATTCCTCCTATTATTTCTACACTCTTTGCGTCATATGTTCGAATTAATCCAAATTCAGTTGCATCACTATCAGTTGTAGTCTGATTGCTAAATCTAGGGTCTCTAGTAATATTTGTATTATTTAAAATAAGCTGTCCAGTTAAAATATCAAGAGAATGTAATTCATCATCAGCCATATCATAATATTTAGATGTTATATTTGAATTACTAATATTTAAAATTGGGCTATTAGAACCATAATTTTTAATAATACATCCATAAGACGATGATGTTATTGTTACACCTGTTATATTCATATTTGATTCATTTTTTATTAAACCAACATATTCAATAGTACCTTTATTTAGTGTGAAATCTTTAGTATTAGTTATTGTTGATGATGATGGTATTGTAATATTATTTGCTGTAAATGTAGAACTATTTGTTATTGGTCCAGTAATATTATCATTTTCAGAAACAAGTATACCATTATTAGTTAATGCATCACTACTTCTAATTTGTGAATTTGAAATATTTATAGTACCATTATTTGTTATTGACTTACCACTAGTGTTTATTTTTATAGAATCAACTGTTGCTGTTCCTGAGTTAAATATTACACTATTTGATGATGTTTTACCATAAGAATTGTATAAAATTGATTCTTTAATATTTAATTCACCATTTACTTTATTACTTATCATTTCACATTCAACTGTACTTTCAATATATATTTTATTCAATTTTAATATTCCAGAATTATCGATAACATTACTTCCACCAGTATTATATATACCGCCATCATCAATTGATGGTGTTGTTTCATTATAATTACTATTTGTTATTGTTAACTCTCCTAAATTTGAAAGGAATAAAGCATTATTTTCATTTATTTTATAACCATTTACATCTATAGTAACATTTAATCCTTCTGGAACTACAGTTGCTTCAGCACTAGCAAGCGTTGAAATTTCACTTATTACTTGTATAGTATTACCATCTGTTGCTTCATCTATAGCCTTTTGTAAAGTACTATATTCTTTTTCAGTATCAACGTTTCTTGCAACCATTGTTTCTTTTTCATCTTTATGTAAATATTTTGAATTATCTACTTGAATTACAGTATATTCATCTTCAGTGTCATACACATTTCCATCAATTGGTGTTGTACCTGTGAATATTCCATCGTAGAACTTAAATACCGTTTTTGAACCAGTTTTTATACCCGCAGTTGTACCTGTTATTTCAGGATTAGAAATTGATACATTTAAACTTCCATCATCGTTAGTATCACCTTTAATACCGAAAGTTATAGTATTTTCACTAGTATTTCGTATTGCAATTCCATCTGCAGATGTATATGTTCCACTAATTATATTAACATCACCAGTTGTAGTAGAATAAATTGCGCTATTTCCTGAACTACTAACATTTGAACCAGTTACTGTTATATTTGCCGTTCCCGTTAATTGGAATGGTACACAAGCAGCAACATATTTACCACCATTTACTATAACATTTCCTTTTTTAAAGTTTAAAATACCATATGTTGATGTTACCATTGATGTTGATGTTATATTATTATTATTAAATATTGCACTATTACCATTATTAGTAAAGACATTATAATTATTAGTACTAAATACATTATTAGTAAACTCAATAGAATTATCATTTGTTCCAATATATTTTAATGAAGAATTTAAGTCATGAATTTTTGCAATTCCTGAATTATAAATCAAATTATTTGCTTCACTATAATTACCACCAGAAACATCAACATTTCCATTTGCACTTGTTTTTATGGCATATGATGTTTTAAAAGTTCCTCCTGTAATATTAGTTATTCCATCAGAATAAACTGCAATATACCCTACTTCAAAATTTCCATCATTTATGTTTGTTGTTGCATCGCTAGAAGTATATATAATATTATCTGTATCATTACTAATATTTCTTATAGAGAATGTACCACCAGAAACATTTAGTTTAGAATTATTAGTTATAAATCTCATTGGCTTACTTGTTTTATAATTACCACTGAAATTATGAACAATTGAACCAGAATTGAAATTCATATTACCATTGTTTATAAATGTATTTATATTGCTATAATAACATTTTAAATTAATTCCATTATTTTCCAATGTTCCATTATTTTCTAATAAACTTTCTCCATAAACTCTACTAATTTCTGAAGAAGAATCAGACGTTTTCAATTTTAATGTTCCATTATTTACAATCAATGGATTTTGTTTTTTATAATATACTATTTTTTTGTCATCTAAATTTAATTCTATATTTTTATTAGAATCAACTGTAGAATTCAAAACCGTATATATATCTTTTATTATTTTTATTTTTGTTTGATTGTTATCGCCATTAACGTTTTCTATTGCTTCACTTAATGTTTTATATTTAGTTTCTCCAATTTGAGCAACATAATCTTTATCAATTATTTTATTTAATGATATTTTATTTATGTCATTAGTATTTGAATAGTCAACATCATAACCATTAGGAACTAAATTTATTGAAGTATTTATTACTTCTTCATTATCACTTATAAGAGTTCCATCATAATAATTTACAATTGACTCATTAATAGTTTCAATACTATAGTCAATAGTGTCAATAATAATATTATCACTACTAACAGTTTCATCATCACTTCCAAGATTAATAGTTGAACCTTTTCCATAAATTCCTTTTTTGTAATTTAAAATTTTAAATCCATCATTTAAATTTAGTGTTCCTTCATTTGTTACTGCTGTAAGATTACTTTTTGTTGATGTCATGGTAGTATTTTCCGCTGTAAGTATACCTAAATTTTGAATTGTTCCATCAGCAAATTGTGTATTATTTATATTTGCATTTCCTCTATTTGATAAAATACCATTAATTTTAGAATTATTATATTTAAACTCTCCATCAGCGTAATTAGTTATATTCATTGCAGTTACATTTTCTTCTATAGTCATATTTTTAGAGTTTTCAATTTTTGTATTAACCATATCCATATTTTTCATTGTAACTGTACTATTTGAGTTTTCAAACAAGGACATTGATTGAATAATTACATTATCCATATTTAATGTACATGAATTGAAATCAATACTATTTATAGTTGAATCTTTTATATCTATAGTACTACTACCATTATATATATCTCCTAGTGTAGAATTATTAATTTCTACTTTTTTATTTGTATTTGAGCTAACGGTTCCTTCAATATAACTATTATTAATCTTAATATCCTTTTTACCCATAGAATACGAATTTTTTATTCCATTATCTATCGCTTGTGAACCGTATATATTTGAATTATTTATTTCAAGCATTCCTTTTTCACTTAATTTAAACGCATAAGAGCTAGTTGATGATGGTACAATAATTGATGAATTATTTATAGTTAACTTATAAATAGATGAATCTATTATTGCAGATGAATAATTATAATCCCTTATGATAACATTGTCTAATGTTAAGTCTGAATTACTTTGATTATATATAGAACCACCAACAAATGTATAACCTTTAATATTATTTTTCTTAATACTTTTTGTATATAATGAATAATTACTTGTTGATGCAATTGTTCCAGAACCTTCTACAATTTCACCTGTTTCTCTGTTATTAACACCATAAGCATATGCTCGAACATATCCTCCATTACCTATGCTCAATTTTCCATAATTATCTACGCCTGAAGATGAAGTTGAATTATCCTTTGTATAAACTAATGTTTTTTCAACACTCAAATATGCACCTTCATTATTTTTTATAGCACTACTTGCAGAACTATAAATTGATGAAACATAATCACTATCAGATAAAGTTGGTATATCAATTTTCGAATTAATTTCGTTTATCCTTAAACTTATTTGTGTTCTTGGTAGACATATTTTTAAATAATATTCTCCGATTTTCGTTGGTTTTAACTCGAAATTAAATGTTTGAGCTGCTGTTGACGTTCTAACAAATCTTTTTTGAACATCAAAACTAGATTCATTTACATTTTTATCACTACTCAAACCAATAGTTACATAACCAAATGAACTAGATGCTTTAGGGAGTGTTATCGTTCCTACTATAGATTTATATTTACTGTCAAAATTTATTTTATAATTTGAAAAAGTTGAATTCATATATGTTTCTCTAGAACTAATACTTATATTTCCATAACTAAATGAATTATAACTACACTTTTTCGTACTTGTTGAGTTGTTGCAAAAGATTGAAAAATCAGATGTATCATATTTTACAGTTTTAAAATCAGATATTTGACTATTAAAATCTTCTATACGATTAGCATAAGTTGGAACATATTTAGAATCTGTTACTTTTAAACTACCGTTATTTGTAATAACTGGATCTGAAGATGTTGTTGTCAAAGTGTGACCATTTAAATCTAACTCAACACTTTTAGTACTTTCAATCTGCAATGAATTACTTATATTTAAATCCTTTATCAATTGAACAGTATCAACTTCTTTATTTAATGTAGTAGTAACACCATCATATCTTATGTAATCATTAGTCTTATCATCGTCATTTAAATATGTAATACCAATTTCAAAACTATCTGCATTCGTGTCTGATACTGGAAGATTTCCATCTTTTTCATAAGCAAATTGTAAATAATATATATTACCCTTTTCCAAAACTTTTGAAATTGTACCAGAAGAAGACTTATTACTTGTAACAAGTAAACTATCTTTCGAATAACTTGAGCTATTATTATAATTTATCTTTGTTAAATCATTTTTCATTAAATTAATGAATCCCATAGAATAGTTATCATTTTTAGAAATATTATAATTTATATCTATTGGCATATCACTAGTAGCATTTGTTAAATCTATTTTTATATATGATATTGCTGTTGTATTTGCAATTCCTTTATTTTCATTAGTAAATACACCTTTTTCGCTATTATAAGTAAATCCATATGCTGGTTCATTTTTTACATAAATATAATCTAATGTCTCATCCTCATCATTTATTTCTGTTTCTTCTTCTTTAACATCTTCTTTTATTAAATCAGGAACAAGTCCATAATATAATGTTGTATTTTCTTCTTCACCAAGTTCTATATTAAATGGATCATTTTGTGTACCACTACCAGATGTTATTTTTACTTTAGGATTTAAATAAACTGTTGGTTTTAAAACATAATAATTGTTTGCTGCTGGCATAGTATATAGAGCTGTTATCATTGCTGCCGTGAATGATGGGAATGATGCACCATAAATTGGACTCATTGTCATAAGTGGTGATGAAAGGTTTACACCCATCCAGTTATTATTTGATGAACAATCACCATATACATTAGAATTTGAACTCATACACTTGCTTCTGTCATTTCCTGAACCATCGCCTGAAGCCATTATATAATCGCTAGGATATGGAAGACCAACCTTACCAAACCATGTTGTTGTTCTATCAACTAAATCAGTTGTTGGATAACTCGAGGAATCAAAATCTGTTTTTCCGTTTTTATCCCCTCTTTCATATGTATACATCTGATATGGAGTTAAATTTTGAGTATCATTTGAAATTGCTCCTGTATTCCATAAAACTGAATCAATCATTGATTTTGCACTATCATTCAAGCCAATAGATGTAAAATCACAGAATGTAGTTGAAAGGCCTCCAGAATTCAAACATTTTCCACTTTTCTTATTCCAATACAAACTATTATTAGTAACAATTTCAGAACCTGAATCGTGAAGAACTTTATTATTTTCATAACCTGGATTTAATAACTTCATTACAGCTGCTTGTGACCATTCATTAACTCCATATCCGTTATTTACTTTTGAACTACTTGAATCCCAAACAATATTGCTTCCAATAGAATCATTTCTAACTAGCTTTACTCTTTTTGCATAATTTCCATCAGCATCGGTTGTATTAAATATTCCTATTACTCTCCATAACTCGTTATTAAATTTAACATAATTTTTAGTATCTTTACCAATAAACCTAAAATTTGAATCTGCTGTTCCATCATCTGTTACATATGGAAGATTAGACTTATTACTATCATCAATTGTTCCTTTTAAATGAGGTAATGTACCAATATTTATAATATTATCAGTCACAGGAATAAGTGAAATGTTTTTTATATATGGATGTGGTTTACCTTCGGGATTGTAACTTGCAAAATGCACATAATACACGCTTCCTTTTGGAAGAACATATTTATAATCACGGAAATCATAATAATTACTATTACCATTTATGTAATAGCTGTAATTTGAAAAAAATGACAACAATGTATTATTCATATTATTAATAATAAGTTCTTTTTTAGAATCTTTATTATTACTTGTTATATATATACTTGAATAACTATTCAATGCTAAATTAAAATCTATTATTTTATCCGTTTTTGACTCTGTTAAATCAATCTTAACATATGAATCAAATTTTTCACCATAAGGTGCATTACTTGAAATTGAATATCGATCATATGAAGAATCATAACTATCAATTCCATAATAATTTGTTCTTAAACTTGTAGATAAATCTATATTTTCTTTATCTCCTATACCTACCACATCTATTGAATTAATTATAAATTGATCTTTTGAATTATTATATGTATAATCTGGCTCTGAATAATTATCATATCCTTTAAAATAATAAAATTGAAGATAATATTTTTTACCTTTTTTCAATGTTTGTGAATAATTGTATGGGCCAATATTATGTTGTGAACTACTATTGACATACATATAACCTAATGCACTATAAGAAGCACTTGATAATTTAGAATTGTCCTCATTTATTACTATATTTCCGTAATTCCCATAATATAATGTATCTAGCGATGCATTAATTATTACTTCTTTATCTTCTGTTTCGTTTGTTAAATCAACTTCTATATATGAAAATGCTGTGGTATTTTGCATATATTGATTATTAGATTTTAATGTTCTTGTTGTTTTGTCATATTCAAAACCGTATGAACTCGATATAGTTTCAAATTCAGTATTTTCATCCACATCATATTTATTTATTTTTTGGAAAAACATGTCATAAATTGTAACCATATTTGTTTCATTTTGAGAATATGTAGTATAATCCAATCTTATATAATATTTCTTACCTTTAGTTAAATAAAATTTATAATTATCTCTCTTAGTAGTATCGTCTGTAGTTTTCGTTTGAGATATATTATTACCATAAGCATCATTTTCTCTTACAATTACTTCAAAGTTTCCATAATAAGTATCAATAGCATCACTTGAAATAAATAAATACTGATCATTCTCATATCCTGTTAAATCTATTACAGTATATGCTTTTACACTTTTACCTGGCTCTGATGATAGTGTATTTGTTTCACTATCGTAAGTAAATCCAGTATCATCAACATTACTAAATCCTTGCATTAGATTAGTATTTGTTGTCGTAGGTTCAGACAATGTTCCGCTATTTGTATCTTCAACAGCTTTATCTATTTTAGTATAATAAACACCAGTTCTAACTATTCTTGCTTCTGCATCTTCTAGTATCTTTAATGTTGCGACTTGTCTATTATCACTTGTTACTACACTTGCATTATATAGATATGGTTTATCATTTACTTCACCTTCTATTGCAATGTTTCCTGCAATCATTCCATCGTAGAAATTAAATCTTCCTTTTGTATTTTTATCTATATATTCATTTACAACACCAAATGTTCCACCATTTATATATGGTTTTGTTGTTGATACTACTAATTCATCTTCTAATTCACCTAGTGTTAGTACACCTGTTGTTTCATTTTTTAATGCTACTCCTGCATTATTTACTATACTTCCTGCTTCTTCAGCATTATCTTTTATTATTAAATTTCCACCATTATTTATTGTATATGTATCTTTTACTCCTGTTATTGTTTTTCCATTTATATTAAGAGTTATATCTTGTCCTTCTAATACTTCTACACTTTCTTTTGTATCTGTTACCATTTCTATTGTGCATTGGTTACTTGGACATGCTTTTATCGCTCTTTCAAGTGAGCTAAAGTTTTCATATAAATTTTCATCTTCAAATAGTTTATTTTCTCTTCCAATTATTCTTGCAACTATTTTTTCTTCAGTTTTAACTGTTATTTCTTTTGCTTCACTTAAGTTTCCAGCAACATCTTCTGCTATTACTTTTATTTTATAATCATTTCCTGATATTAAATCATTAAATGTATATGTACTATTTTTTTCTTCATTATAGTTCTCAGTATATACTATTGTTGTTTCTAATAAATCATCTTTATATATATGTATTTGTTTCATTCCTGATTCATTATCTATTGTACTTACATTTATATCAAAACTTGTTCCTGATACATTTGTTTCATTTAATGAATTTATTATTGGTTTTATTTTATCTATATTTGTTATGTCATGTGATTCTGTTATACTATCTACATTTTCTTTTACCGATTTTGCTACTACTGTGCAGTTATAATCTATATCAAATGGTCCTGTATATTCTTTATATTCTCCTGTGTCTATTTTATATAGATATTTATAATCTTCATGACTTGATGTTATTGTTACTGTTACTTTATTGTTTGTCCACTCTGTTGGCACATGGCTTATACTTGGTTTTTCTATTTCTTCATATGAACTACGCAATATCATATTATCTATTACTGGTAAATTAAAGTCATATTCTTTATCATTTAATGTCCATGTTTTAAACAAATTATGTTCTTTTGTTGGATTCTCACTTGGTTTAGTTGCCTTTAATCCATATTTAACTTGTTCTTGTTTAAATAAGTTATCTCCATCCATGAACTTAACTGTATATTCATTTGCTTCATATACAGAATAAAGTGTTGTATCTTTTGTTATTTTTGTACTAAAGTCATAGGCTGTACCATTTTCTCCTAGTGACCAATATTTAAATGTGTGTCCAACTTTACTTGGATCTGTTTCTGGTTTTATAGCGGCTTTATTATATTCTATAGTTTCATCTTCTATATATTTAGTGCCATTATCTATAAATGATACTTTATAATTATTTACACTATATACTGAGTAAAGTGTTATATCTTTTGTTATTTTTGCATTAAAGTCATAGGCTACACCATTTTCTTCTAGTGACCAATATTTAAATGTATGTCCTTCCTTACTTGGATCTGTTTCTGGTTTTAATGCGACTTTATTATATTCTATAGTTTCATCTTCTATATATTTAGTGCCATTATCTACAAATGATACTTTATAATTATTTACACTATATACTGAGTAAAGTGTTGTATCTTTTGTTATCTTTGTATTAAAGTCATATGCTACACCATTTTCATCTAGTGACCAATATTTAAATGTATAACCTTCTTTTATTGGATCAGTCTCTGGTTTTACTGCAATTTTATTATATTTAACTTTTTGTGTATCACCATATGCATTACCTTGATCTATAAAATTAACGTTATATTCATTTATATTATATACCGCATATAATGTTATACCTTCAGTTATTAATGTATTAAAATCAAATTCTTCTCCATCTTGTGTAGTTGACCAATATTTAAATGTATAACCTATTTTTCCTTGGCTTTCTATTTTTTCAACTTTATTATTATAATCTACCTTTTTAGTTGTTATTCTATTTTCATCATTAAATATTACTGCATTTTTTATGATTTCATATTTTGAATATAATTTTTTATTTTCTTTTATTTTAGTTGTAAAATCAAAATTTTTGTTATTTTCTATCCATCCTGTAAATGTATATCCTGTCTTGATTACAGTAGGAACTTCATTACTATTTATTGTATTATCATAGTCTACTTTTATTGTTTTTATTAGTTTATTACTATCATAGAACTCTACATTATATTTATTTATTTCATATACTGAATATAATGTTAAATTTCTTGTTATAGGTAAATTTAAATTATATTCTTTCCCATTCTCTTTTTTCGACCAATATTTAAACGTATAGCCTTCCATTGATACCTTTGGTGCGATTACTAGTGATCCTGCTTCTAGTTCTTGTTTATCTATTTCTTTTCCTTTATCAATAAAAGTTACTGTATATTTATTAATATCGTACACTGAATAAAGTGTTATATCTTTTGTTACTTTTGTACTTAAATCATAACTATCACCATTTTCTTCTAGCGACCAATATTTAAATGTATAATATTCTTTTGATGGACTTGTTGGAACTTTTATATTTTCTCCATATTCAATTTCTTGTTCATCATATTTTTCTTTTTCATTTATAAATGTTACTGTATATTTATTTATTTCATATACTGAATAAAGAGTAATATCTTTTGTTACTTTTGTGCTCAAATCATATTCTTTTCCATTTGGTTCTTCTGACCAATATTTAAATGTATATCCTTCTTTTGATACCTTTGGAGCATTTAAACTTCCATTTTCTTTTACTTTTTCTGTTTTAACTATTTTTTCATTATCTACATATGTTACTGTATATTCTTTTATATCTTCTGTTTGTCCATATAATACCAAATCTTTTGTTACTTCATTATTAAAGTTATATTTATTTGTATATTTCTTATCTGTATACCATCCTTTGAAGTTTTTATTATCTACTTTTGGTTCTTTTATTTTTTCTCCTTCTAGTACTGTATCTTCTTTATATGTTTTTCCATCTAAGATATATACTACATTTTCATATATTTCTCCTTTCGCGGTTACTTTGTTTATATATGTCTTTGCTTCACTTGTACTTTCTATATCAAGTGTTAAGCCTTCTTCTCTTTTTTCTCCTGCATTTAATGTTATTCCTTCTAAGCTTCTGTTATATAAAACTCCATTCTTTTCTTCCCATGATGTATTCTTTTCTTTATTAAATGTTAAGCCTTCTGGTACTTCATCTTTTACTACTGTTACTACTCCTGATTTCTTTCCTGTATTTTGAACAGTTATTTTATATTTTACTTCACCAGTCATATTTTTAACATTTCTTAAAGCTTGTTGTACTTTATCTAAGTTTCCATATTTATATGTTGTTGTTTTTCCACCATTTACTATTGTCATTTCTGTTATTTGTTTTTTTAATTCTATTTTATATGGCGTTACTTCTTTTACTACTATATTTAATTTTGATGATCCTGATATATTTACTTTTTCTTCACTTACTTTTTCATATATATCTTCATCAATTTCTAAATTGTATTCTCCTTCTTCTATATCACTAAATACATAATTACCATTTTCGTCTGTATATGTTTTCTTTATTATTTCTCCATCTTTTTTAAGAGCTAATTCTATATTTGATACATTCATTGATTGTTTATCTTGTACATTTCCTGTTAAACTGTTATTTTTTACTTCTACATTTTGTACATTTAAATTTGTATATTTTTCTTCACTTACTTCTTTTATTTTGATTTTAGGAGTTGCTTTATATCCATTTGGCGCACCCTCTAATTTCATAACAAGTTTTAATTCATTTTCTTTATTTACCTTTGCATTTTTTACTGTTATCTTTATATTTTTTCTGTTTTCAGAAACAGTACTTGTCACATCACCATTTGTTATATCTTTGAAACTTGCATATTTTTCATTATCATCTAAACTAGCTTCAATTATAACATCTCTTTCTTTTATATTTTCATCAGTTGATAATGAATATTTAATTACATAGTCTATTTCATCATAACCCTTGCTTGTAATTAAATTATCTACTGCTGCTTCATTTATATTCGCACTTAAAGAAGACGTAACATTATTTATTACAGCCTTAGATACTTTTACCTTTCCTTTATCAAAATCCATATTCCCTATTTTTAATATTCCTACGATTGCTCCTACAACTACTATCATCATCATCAAAGCAACATATTTTCTTGTTCTTAACTCTTTTAATTTCATATACAAACTCTCCTATTTTTACATCTACATTAAGTATACCAAATTATGACATTTTTTTCTATATTTTCCCTTATATTTATTAAAAAAATCAAGATTTTTTAAACCTTGATTTTACTTTGCTAAATATAGTCCGAAATTAGTACCATTTTTGTCTTTCTTCTTAGCAATTATATATACATTTTTTTCTTTATTTTGATAAATATTTTCAACAGTTGAATTTTTTATTTTTCTTATTTTCATTCCATCAAAATTAACTATTTTTATATATTTTCCTTTAGTATTATTTAGAAATATCGCACCCTTATATGGCAATATATCACTTGAATTGTTATTCATTAATTCTTCATTTTTTTCTAAAGAATAATTCTTTGCTTTAAAGTCATCACTATACATTTTTACTTTTTTGTTATCGATATATATTAATGAATCATCACTATTTTTTAAATTTTGTGACATTTTTACTTTTAGCATTTCATTTCCATTAGAATCTAAAAGTACAGTATTATTCTTTTCATCTTGATATTTATAATATTCTTTATTTTTTATCTTAATTACATTTGCGCCTGTATTATTCAAACTTTTCTTATCTTTTATAGAATACAATGTTACTGTTTCATTTTTAACAGGCCCAAATACTATTTTTTGTCCTAAAATAAGTATTTCATTTTCTGAAATTGATAATTCTTCATTTTTATCATTATATAGAACATACTTTCCTTTATATTTTTCATCTTCTGATTTATTAGAATATTTTATCATTTTATACCCATTTTCATATTGTGTATAATTTTGAAGAACAACCTTATCATTTTCATTATAAAATTCTGTTTTTTTATTTTTCATATTAACTACATATAATAAATTTTTGCCACATAATTTACTTGAACAAGATACTTCTAAATAGTTGTTATCATTATCTGAATTTAATTTTGTAATCGAAGAATATATATTACCTTCTTTTGAATCATATGAATATATCTTATTAAATTTTTTATTTTTTAAATCATAAAATCCTAATTCTTTACTTTTTTTATTATCTACAAGGACTACATTTTGATTAGATTCATATACACTTACTGAATATAAATAATATTCATCATCATTCATATCTTTAGATATATTATTAATTTCTTCTACCTTTGAAAATGATTTATCTAATTTTGTTTGTTCACCTTTTGTATTTATTTTATAATCTACTTTTGTACCATTTTCTCTTTTTGAAACAACTAATTCATTGTCAGTAGTTACTGTATAATTTTCAAAAGAATCACCAATCATTTTGTAATTATTGCAGTCATAATATTGATATACTCCTGTTTTTACATTTTTTGTAACTAAATATAGTGTATTATTTTCACTATCAATAACTTCTTTATCAATCTTATATCCATCTAATATTTTATTTTTTACTTCATCATATATTACATATTTATTTTCTGTTACTATTTCAATTATTTTTTGATCATTATATAAGTTATATTCCGAAATATTTTCGAATAATTTTTCACCTTTATAATTTAAAAGTGTATATTTTTCACCTTTTTCTAATATATATTTTTGATTTAAGGAAATTAAAGCATTATTTGTTTTATAAAGTTCTTTAAAAGATTTATTAAAAATATAATATTTATCATTTTCACTTATAATAAAATAATCATCTTTAATAGAAACAATTTGTTTTTTATCTTCTTTTCCATTTTTCACTACATATGATCCAACTTTTTTTACCTTATCATTATATAGTTCTACTGTCTTATCACCTTTTTTGTTTTCTTTAGTTGCTTTAATTGATGAACAATTAACATCTACACATGTTATATCGCTATAAACTGGTTTAAGTATATTTCTAACCATTTTAATATTTTTAGAAGAAAAGTATTTTACTAAAAACACAATTGCCGCAATTACAAAAATAGAAACAATTACATATATAATTTTATTTATAACATTCTTTTTCATTTTTATTTCCTCCATTAGTTTGCTAAATAAAGACCAAAATAATCTTTATTATCAATTGTATTTTTAGTAAATATTAGCACATTTGTTTTATCTATTTGTTTAACACTAACAATTTCAGTATTATTTATCTTCTTTATTACTCTTCCAGTATTTGAAACTATTTTTATGTAATCATTTGCACTATTATTTACAAATAATGTATTTCTATATAAAGGTATTAAATCACCTTTTATATCATTTATTTTTTCATTATTTTCTAGATTATATTTATTTTTCTTTGAATTTTGAGCATTAATCATAACAACTTTATTATTACTTAAATAGTAAACTAAATCATCACTATATGATAACTTTATATCATCTTTTGTACATTCTATTTTCTTACCCTTACTATTTAAAATACATGTTTTATCATCTGTTTTATATTTATACAAAGTATAATTTGAAATACTTACTATCTTTGCTTCTTCATTTTCTTTATTGTAAGTTTTATTTTTCTTAAATGAATATAATAAAACATCATCCTCTGTTTTATCATTTGTGTATGATATTTCATCATCTACTACAATAATCTGTTTGTTTGAATCAATTACTTTTTTATTATTATTGTCATATAAAACATATTTTGAATTGTTGTTATCATCATATTTTACACTTTTATACCCATTTTCGTACGAAGTATAGTTTAAAATAGATAAATTATTATCTTTAATATCAAATACTTTTTTCATATTATTTAAATCATAAACTAAGTTTTCATTAGTTTTACAGTTATCTTTTTTGCATGATATTTGGTAAATTCCATTTTTATTTACTTCTGTTATATTTGATTTTGAGTTTTCTTTTGAATAATCATATAATTTTTTATATTTATTATCTTTTACATTATATATACCAAAAGTATTGTCATCTTTTTTATTTACAAATACATTATTTTGATTTTCTTTATATACTGAATTATCATACACATAATATTTTGAACTATCTATAAGCATTTTTATATCATTCACATATTTTTGTGTATTTTTTTCTGTATATTTCTTTTGGTTACCATTTTTATCTAAAATGTATTTACTTAATACGTTATTTTTTACTTTTGTAATTATTAAATTACCTTTATTATCTTTTTCACTAAAGTTTTGAAAATTATCACCAATTATTTCTTTTTTATCTACATCAAAGTAATAAAATAAATTATTTTTTACATCTTTAATTACTAAATATAGTGTATCACCATCATTATTTTTTACTTCTTTTGATACAGTATAATCTTCAAGAATTTTTTCTCCCTTGTTATCTAATATAACACTAGTATTATTTACATTTATTAATACTATTTTGTCATTATTAAATGTTTTAGCGCTATCAATATTAGAATATTTTTCTTTACCATCTTTTGTTATAATCTCATAACCACCCTGTTTTTTCATTAATAGTAAATTATCTGTTAAATATTTTAATTCATTACTAGTACTATATTTTTTATTATCTTTTAAATCTGTTAAATAATATCCTGTTATATCATTATTACTTCTATTAACTTTTTTAAATATTAAATAATTTTCTGAAACTTCATTTATTTCATTTGATGTTTTTGAATTACTATTAAAAGTTTCTTTATAACTTGATATTTTTTTACCATTATAATTATAAATATATTTTTTTGATGTTTTACTTTCATCACCACTTGATACGATTATATAATCACATTTTTCACTTATACATTTTACATCATAATATTTTTCATCAAATATCTTATTTACTTTTGTTATACCATCTATTTTTTTATTTGTTAAAATTAAATACACCATTAAAACAATTATTATTAATGCAACAATAAATAATATTTTTTGTTTTTTGGTCATTGATACTACTTCTTTTTCTTTACTATTTTTACCCATTTTATTACTCCTATTATTATTCTATATACATAACTAATTAAGTCAATTAAGCAAAAGAAAAAAAGCTATATAAATAGCTTAATTTAATTCTGATAATATTGCTGGTAAAATTTGTTTCTTTCTTGAAACAAGTCCATCAACATAATATCCTTGTTTTATATCATCTAATTTATAAATACTTTCTAAAACACTCTTAGCATTTTCTGTAAATATTAAATATGATCCGTTTTTAAGTATATCAGTAATAGCAATTACTATAAATTTATATCCTTCTTTATTATTTATTTCTTCTAATTTTTCTATATAAGTATCAAGTTCATCAAATATTCTATCAACATCTAGTGTAAATACTTGACCTATAGCCATTTTTTCATCACCAATTGGGAATGATTTAAAATCACTTTTAATTACTTCTTCTTTTGTTAATCCTTCTAAAGATGTTCCTGCTTTAAACATATCAAGTGCATATTTTTCATAATCAACACCTGCGATTAATGCTAAATCTTCAGCAACTTTTTTATCTATTTCAGTAGTTGTTGGACTTTGTAAGCATAATGTATCTGATAATAATCCAGAAAGCATTATTCCCGCAATTTCCTTTGGAATTTCTACATTATTTTCTTTATACATAAAGTAAACTATTGTATTAGTAGATCCTACTGTCATATTTCTAAAATTAATTGGATTTGTTGTATTAATATTACCAATTTTATGGTGGTCAACAATTTCTAATATATTTGCTTCATCTAAACCTATTACACTTTGTTCTTTTTCTTGATGATCTACAAGCATAACTTTTTTATTATTCTTATTTATTATTTCTGTAATTCTTATTAATCCTAAACATTCATCATTATTATTTAAAATTGGATAGTTGTTATGTTTTAATTTTTTAGTTGCTTCAATAAAATCAGTATAATAATCATTTTCTCTAAATATTTTAGATGTATCTTCTACAAGTAATGTTCCTATTTTATTTGATAAACAAATTAATTTAGATGTATGAAATGAATCTATATTTGTTTTTATTACATTAATTTTATTATTTTCAGCAAGTTTTAAATTTTCTTCTGTTATTTTTTCTGGTCCTGTTACTACAATTAATTTTACATTATCATCAATTGCTTTTTTTATAATATCTTGTCTATCTCCAACTATTAGGATGCTATCAGAGTTTAAATTAACATTACTTGTAAATGTATCACTATCATATGACGCAACAAGTACATTACCTTTTATTTCATCATCAAATTTTAATACTTCTTCACCACTAACAGTTTCAAGTATATTATTATAATTTGAATCTATTTTATCAAAATCATTACTAATTAATTTTTTAGCAATATCTTTAATTGTTATTATTCCTTTGTATTTATTTCCATCTGTTACAACTGGAGTACCTGTTACTCCTTTTTCTGTTAAATATTTATAAACACAATCTATTGATTTATTTTCATCAACAAATAATCCTTTATGATAATCCAAATCTTTTAATTGTAATTTAACATCATTTAAA
>ERZ779830.81-NODE-81-length-24421-cov-3.66437_pt1 | contig 24421 bp, 22 predicted proteins | sample MGYA00511251_ERZ779830 | MGnify/ENA primary metagenome ERZ779830 (study PRJEB29588, sample SAMEA2146731) | human gut metagenome | biome: human gut; feature: human-associated habitat; material: faeces | place: Denmark | collected 2008/2010 ... | reverse complement strand
CGTGTTTCGTCTTCGAATATGCACATACCGTTAATAAGTACGCCTTGAACAAGTGACCGTTAAAAGTCCGCTCTGCAAGTTCGCGGACGGCGGTTTTTATCTCGTCTTCGAAGTTGTACATTCCGTGTACGAGTAGTCTTCGAATAAGGTTTCGATTCGGGTGTTTTGCACTCGGCGCAAATAAAAAAAAGGAAAACCCCACAAAACGTGGGGTTTTTCCTTGCCGGCATAGGGAGGATAAAAAAAAGTGCCGGCTATAATTGGGGAGAACTGTTTTTTGTGAATCTCACAGCGAGAGATTCAGATTTTTCTTTTTGGATACGCTGCTCACAAAATCTCGTATCGTTGACACTGAAAGCGCAAAGCCCATATTGTCTATGCTCTCGTCAACGAGTTTGGATTCCACAATCCCGACCACGAAGCCTGCTTCGTTTATCATCGGACCACCGCTGTTTCCGCCGTTGACCGCTGCGTCCGTCATCACGAACGTACCCGATCCCCAACTCGAAATTGTGATTCCCGTTTGAGATATTGTACCCACCGATATGCTGTTGGTCGTGCCAACGCCTTCGGGGTTTCCGATCAACGCGACGTCCGAGCCCCTCTGTGCGTCGCTAAGCGCGAGTTTGAGTGAAGGATGGTCGGTGTTGGAAGGTTGACCGCTCACCGTGCCGCTTCCGCTGACTTTGCCGACGACTCTCAAAAGAGCGATGTCGGGATCGTCCGATTCAGCGTCGAGGTGATCGCCTTTATATGCGCCGTATGCTACGACTTCGAGTTTATAGTAGTTTGACGTATCGCCGTCGAACATGCAGATTATCGTGCCGTATGACGCCCATTCGTAAGTTATTCTTCCTGCGCCGAAAGGATAACCGAATTGTTGAGTTCTGGATGCTTCGTATCTTACGCAGTGCGCATTGGTGAGCAGATAGCGATAGGGCGTTTCGTCGGTGTAATCTGTGACGAGGAATCCGCTTGCAATGCCGTTGTAAGAGGTTGTGGACGGATTTGCGTTTGCGTCCTTGTACATATACAATCTTGCGACGGAAGGCGACTTCTCGTTTGCGACCTTGCCGACAGAACTGTTGAGTGCTTCCAAAGCCTTTTGAGTTGCGGCGTTTGTAATGTCCTCAACGATGTCCGTATTCTTCAATGCCTCGTTGACGGCGTTGATATACTGTTCTCTCATATCTGCGGAAATCGACGCTGCGTACTCTTCCGCTATCGTTTGTTTGAGGCTTGCCAACACTATGACGTTGACAAGTACGACGACGCACATCACAACCGCAAGCACCACGCATAGGATTCCGACAGGGCCGAGTTTGTTGTTCTTCGGCGACGGGGTGTGGTATACGGGCGTATGTTCGGGTTGTGAATTTCTTTGATCGTCAAAGAAATTGTTAAAATCGTCCATGCCCTTACTCCTTTATAATCTTATACCCAAATATTATGTTCTGACAATTAAATTTTCATTAAATTTTGTGATTTTTTTATAAAAATTTTTCCAAAAATCCGAAATATTCAATAATCTTGCAAAAGTTGACAAATAATCATATTTATAATAAAATATAAACATAAATACTAAACAATATGTAGCGTTTTGTATTGTAAATTTTTTACGCAATACGCACAAGGAGAGCATATGGCAGCTATATTTTGCGACACCGATTGCGAACTTTGGTACACTCACGCACGCGAATTGAACCTCGAGGTCATTCGCATGCCTTACATAATCGACGGCGAGGAAAAGTTGTGCGATCTCGGCGAAGAAACCGACTCACACGATTTTTATACAAAAATGAGAAACGGCGCGAGCGCGTCAACGGCAGGTCTTAATCAACAGATATATTACGACACTTTCGAGCCGTTCTTCAAAAGAGGCGAGGACATTTTGTACATTGCGTTCTCATCCAAACTTTCGGGCACTTTCGAGTATCTCGATCTCGCCATTGCCGAACTTAAAAAGCAATATCCGAACGTCAAATTCAGAAAGTTCGATACGCTCAACATATGTATGGGCGCCGGACTTTTGGTATATATGGCGGGCAAGTATTGCAGAGAGCACGGCGACGACATTGACGCAACCTACGCATATCTTGAAAAGAACGTGAACAAAATAGGCATTTATTTTGTGGTTGACGATATGAAATACCTTGCTCGCGGCGGCAGAATCTCGCCGGCAAAAGCGAAAATCGGCAACCTTATGAACATCAAACCCGTTTTGACGGTTGAGGACGGCAAACTCGACGTATGTTCAAAGCAAAACGGCACGAAAAAGGCGTATAAATATATGCTCGACACGTTTGCAAGCACATACGAAAATATCGATAACGCGCCCGTCGTCATTGTTGACGCGGATTGCGGCGACGTTGCCGACGCTTTTGAAGAAAAGGTCAGAGAAATAAACCCGTCCGTTACGATATGGCGTCAGCCGATAGGACCGGTTATCGGCGCGCACGCAGGTCCCGGTGCGCTCGGCTTTATTTTTACAAGAAAATAAAAGCAGAATAGCAAATATAAATATAAGGATTACAAAATAAAAGCAAACATTGTTTTGCGCGATAAGAGGGCGCAATCTTGAAAAAAACAAGAATAATTTTCGTTCTCATAGTTTTGGTTTTATGTATTGCTTCGCTTACGGCTTGCAGCAGAGCGAAGCAATATTTTGTATACGGCACGACGCTCGAAATTCAGACTGCGGGCGTCAAATCCAAGCAAACCGTTGACGATATATACGGCTATATATCCTCTCTCGAAAGCGTTCTTTCGCCGACCGTCGAGGGTAGCGATATATATAGAATCAACCATTCAAAAACCGGCGTGGCGGTTGCTTGCAGCGAAACTACGATGCAGATTATGCGCATAGCGACGGAAGTTTTCAAGGCTTCGGGCGGCGCATACGACCCGTCCGTTTATCCGCTCGTCAGGCTTTGGAAGTTTTCGGGGGATTTGTACTCGGACGTCGGTGATTTTATAGTTCCTCAATATAGCGAAATTCAAGCCGCTTTGCAACTCGTAGGACTTGACAAAACGTTTTCGGCGGACTACGAAAACAGCACGATAACCAAACTTATCGACGGCGCAATGCTCGATTTCGGCGGCGTGGCAAAGGGGTATGCGGTTGAAAAATCCCTCGCTTTCGCAAACGGAAAAACTCTCGTGAATCTCGGCGGCAATATTGGCGCAATCGAGGGCAGTTTCAACGTCGGCATTGCAAATCCCCAAAGAAAGGGAAGAGAGTTTGTAAATTCGTATTTTGCAAAATTCCGTTTGCAAGACGGCGAGTGCGTGTCCACAAGCGGCGATTACGAAAGATATTACGTTGTGCAAGACGGCGAACGCGAAAAAATATATCATCACATCATAAATCCGTTTACGGGCGTTCCCTCAACGACGAGCGGCGAGGACGGCGTTGTGTCCTGCTCGGTCGTAACCAAAAACGGCGCGCTCGGCGACGCGGTTGCGACTGCCGTCGTCGTACTCGGCAAAGAAAACGGCGCGAAACTTATGCGGGATTTGGGACTTGTCGGACTTATCATCGACGGCGATATGAACGCACATATCGTGGGCGATTTCGACGTCGAACTCAAAGCCGCTACGTATATCGTTGACGAAGAAATAGACTGATTTTCGGCAGATTATGAGCAAAAACCAAGCGACAAAAAAAGAAAAAAACAAGGTTTTCGACGGACTTTTCAAAAAAGGGGACGTCGTTTTGCTTGTCGCCGTTTTGGTGCTCGTGGTGCTTACGATAGTTTTTGCGCTCAAAGCCGACGCGAGCGAAGCCGACGTGTACGTCGACGGAAAACTTGTGTACAAACTCGACTTGAACAAGAACGCAACCGTCGAAATTCTTGACGGAAAAATGCAGATAAAGGTTGAAAACGGCAAGGTTTTCGTTGCGCAAAGCGATTGCAAAAATCAGTTGTGCGTACACGCCCAACCCATAGGCAAAGAGGGTGGCGTAATCGTGTGTCTGCCAAACAAAGCGGTCGTGAAAGTGGTGGCGAAGGAGGTTGACGCAATAACGTGAAAAAGCCTAACAAGTTTGCCGCTCGTCGCGTTGCGCTTTGCGGATTGTTCCTTGCGCTCGCGCTCATAGTTTCCCTCATCGAAAGTTATATTCCGCCGATTATACCTGCGCTTCCGTATGCCAAAATCGGACTCGGAAACGTCGTGCTTCTTGCGTGCTTCCTTCTTCTCGGCGTAGGGGAGGGGTATGCGGTGCTTGTGTTGCGCTGCCTTTTGAACGCCGTGTTTTCGGCAAATATGGCAAGCCTCATATGGTCGTTTCCGTCCGCGCTCGTCGCGTATACGATTATGGTGTTGCTTGCAAAAACCAAGTTTTTCAGCATATGCGGATTGTCCGTCGTCGGCGGCATAGTGCATAACACGATTCAGATTTGCGTTGCTTCCGCCGTCGTTGCAAGGGGCGTATTCGCGTATCTTCCGTATATGATGCTCGCAGGCGCGATTGCAGGCTTTGTGACGGGCATATTGTGCCACTTTATCGTCGTTTCGCTTAAAGGTAAAATTAGTATTGATTTCAAGACGTGTGAGTATCGTAGAGAGGAAGATAGCAGTGATGAATAAACGAAAATTTCTTCGCAGACGTAACGCGAGCCGCAACGGCGGCGAGAAAAGGGAGCGCCGAGCTTGACGATTAGTACCGTCCGACTGTGCCGTTTGGGTGCGTAGCTGGCACACAAAGGACGGTGGCATAAGTAGGAAAATGTCCCTATCTATGCGAGTGCCGAGTGTTGCCCCACGCGGAGCGGACGTCGTGGGTTCCCTCAAAGTATGCAGAGGGGGAACGGCGGTGGGGGAAACACGTGAGGAAGGGGAAAACTTTAATTTAGAATATATAATGATACTTGTGCATAAAAAACAACCCGACAAAAAGACGGGTTGATTTTTTTTTCTTATTATTCCTTATTCCGAATCAGAACGGCATCAGCGTTCCGAAAAACAGCACTACGAGCAAGAATGCCGCGGAAAAAATAAATCCGAAAGTGCCGAAGAAGAAAGACAATCTTGCAAGACCTGTCTTCGTGTTCGCGCCGGCAACGGAAAACACCACGCCGACGAAAGACAACGCCAAACTTGCGATATACAAGCCTCTCACGAGGTCGCCCCCAAGCACGGACTTTACGAAATTCGCGGCAGGGAAGAAGAATACGAGCGAAGCGTAAATCATTATCAAAAATCCGAGCAACGTCATCACGAACCCCAAAATCAGCACGATTTTTCGCGCCGCCATATCCGAATAGGGTTGAGATTGAGCCGTTTGAGGTTGAATTTCTTTTGCCATATTTTAAGTATACAACCTCATTTGCCGCTTGTCAATACAGACAGGAAAAACGCGTCGGTTTTCCCGAAACACATATACGTCAAGTCGGAGCCCGAATCGGCGTCGAAGAATATCGACAATTTGTTTTGTCCGTTCGTTACAGATGTTGTCGCAAACACGTTTTCGGCGTATTTGAATGTCGCGACGGCGGCTATTTCGTTATCGTCGAGTTTAAGAAGACAATCGAAGTTTTCAAAGCGAGAGACAAGCATATTTTCCTCTTGCAACACGCAAGAAAAATCCGTCGCTTTTTCAAGCGATATTACGCCGTTTTGCGAAGATAAGTCGCTTGCGTTGCTCGGCGCTTTGCCGTTAGATTCAAATATGTTTTTGCTTGAAACGACTATATCGGAAAGCGGCGTTTCGGATATAAATTCGAGGTGCGAACATAGCCTTATTACGCGGTTTTTCAAGAGAATTTTCAAACCGTTTTCGCTTCTGAAAAGCGCGCCGAAATTCTCGCCGTTTACGTTGTATTCCGCGTTTTCGTTTAGCGTTTGCGACAGAAGGGAAACTTGCAAGCCGTTTTGCGTTTTGAAAAGAATCGCAAAGCATTGAACGTTTGATTGAATTACGGGCATTATTTGTAAAATACGATGTTTATCATATGAAAAACGCTTTGTAAAACCCGAATTTGAATCATAAATCACGCCGACGGCGGTTTGCTCGTCTTGCAAAAACAGCAATGTCGAATTGCCGTATTTTATGGTTTGCACTACGTTTGCGGCAGTCGTTTGAAGCACGAAGTTGTCGCTTTTAATTCGCAACGAATCGTCTATGACGAGCCTCTTTATTTTGCCGTTTTTCACGCAAAACGCTTCGATGTTTTCGCCGTAATAACAGGCGTTGATTTCGTCGTATGCGTCGAGAGTGTTTTCGCAAGATACGGCGAAGTTGTCATCGTATATTTTAACGTTTGTTTTTACGCCGTCGCAAGTGAAAATCGCAACGCCGTTTCTCGTTTGACAACTTGAAAGATACTCGTCGTTTTCGTTTGCGATTTTAACGGTTTTTTCAAGGGTTTCGCCGCCGAAAATCGCTATGTAAAAACCTTTCTCTTTCACGTCGTACTGCTTGGATTGCGAGTGGAATACGAGGGCGGTTTTCTTTGCGAAATAAAAGACGTCGAGAACCTTTTCTTCTCCCTCGCCGCCGACGTGCGCGACGCTTGCGCCGTTTATTGTTTCGCTCTTTCTCGGCAGCACGGAATACACGGGTTTTATCGTCGGATTGTCTATGTTTTCTTGGTTTTTATCGTTGTTTGCCCCTGCGACGTTTGCGTTGCCGTCGGGATTTTTACCGACGATTGCGGAAAGCGCGATATAGCAAGCGACTGCGACTGTCATCAATAGAATTACGGCAAGCCATTTGGCGATGGTTTTTTGTTTTTGCATTTTTCACCTCGCCTCAATTTATCACATACGACGTCCGCAATTTTTCCGTTCGAGTCGTGTTTTATGGGTTTCATAGGCGGATTTTGCATTGCCGTTTCTATTGCTCCGACGAAATTGTCGCAAAAACTCGAATCTTGTTTAAGCACGATTCCGCCGTATTCTTTGGCAAGGTCGGCGTTGTATATCTGGTCCCCTCTCGACGCGCCTTTGGGCAGGGGAACGAACACGGCGCGTTTGCCTATCGACGAGATTTCGAAAACGCTCGTCGCGCCCGCCCTTGAAAGAATGACGTCGCAAGCGGTGTAAAAGAGAGAAATGTCGTCGGCGTATTCGAATGCTCGGTAGTCGCTCGCGCTTATTTTTGCGTCCTTGTTTTTGCCCGTGACGTGCAGAACGTAATACTTCGACGTGAGCGATTTAATATTCTTTTTGACCGCTTCGTTTATCGCGCTTGCGCCCGACGAACCGCCGAACACGAGAAGCACGGGCTTTTTGAAAGGATTTTTTATATCGAGCGTTTTTTGCGCCTCGATTTTGTCCTTTCGCAAAAGATTATCGCGCAAAGGCATACCCACGAAAATGCCGTCGAATTTTGCTTTTGGATTGGCTTTGAAAATCGTCGCGCCTTTGAGTTTGGCGATTTTGTTGGCAAGACCGAGAGTGTAGTCGCTCTCGTGCGCGAATACGGGAATGTGCGCCTTGCTTGCGGCAAGCACTATCGGCAAGGACACGAAACCGCCTTTAGAAAAAACACAATCGGGTTTGATTTGCTCGAGTACGTCCTTTGCTTTTTTGAGCGCGCGGTTCAATGCTACGGGAATTTTCAAGTTGTTTTTGATTGCCGCGCCCGACATCGACCGCACGAGTTTTATCGAGGGAACGGCATAGTATTTTATGCCCTCGGCGCGAGCGAGCCTTCTTTCGAGGGTGTTGCCTTCGCCGCCTGCGTACGCTATATCAAATCCTCTTTTTTCAAATTCGGGAACGAGCGCAAGGTTGGGGTAGACGTGTCCGCCCGTACCGCCGCCCGTGAAAAGTATCTTTGCATTTTGTTGCGAAATCGTCGTTTTATCGTTCATTTTCGAAGCCATACAACCATATTATGAAACAAAATCACACAAAGTTGCGTATTTTTACGTCTTGAAAAGCGAGAAAACGTGTGTTACAATATATCCATATTGAATAACGATAATCGCTTTCGCGATAAGAGGAGAATTTATGAAAACCGAAAAATTTCAGAGTTTTGACGGAACCGTATTGCAATGTTATCTTTGGGACAATGTGCGCGCGCCCAAGGGCGTAGTCCAAATCTCTCACGGTATGGCGGAACACGCTCGCAGATACGACGATTTTGCAAACTACCTCAATCAAAACGGATATATCGTTTTTGCCGACGACCACCGCGCTCACGGTATGACAAGCACAAAGCAATCTTCGAAGGGCGTGAAAGGCTACCACAAGGGCAACATCTATTTCGACACAGTCCAAGACGAGTGCGCAATCACCAAAATGCTCAAAGAAAGATACAATCTTCCCGTGTTCTATATCGGACACAGTTACGGCAGTATGGTGGGGCAACGCTACATCGAGGAATGCAAGGACTATTCGGGCGTTATCCTCAGCGGCTCTGCGATGATGAAAGGGGCGGTGCTTTCAAGCGGCGCGGCACTTTCGAATATGCAATACAAACTTCTCGGCGGCGAAAAAACCGCGCACCTTCTCGACAAACTTTCCTTCGGCGCATACAACAAGCCTTTCAAAAAGGAATCCGAGTTTGCGTGGCTTTCCCGTGACAAAGAGAACGTCAAAAAGTACATCTTCGACGAGCAATGCGGCTACGTTATGTCCATTGCGTTCTTCAAGTTCTTCCTCAACGGGCTCAAAGAGAGTTATAAGGCGGAAAACCTTGCCAAAATCGACAAGAACAAACCCATCGCCATTTTCTCCGGCGACAAAGACCCCGTCGGCGGCAACGGCAAACTCGTCCAAAAACTCTACGACCAATACAAGAATCTCGGCGTCAAGGATTTGACTATCAAACTTTATCCCGACGCACGCCACGAGATTTTGAACGAGGTGAATAATGCTGAAGTCTATTCCGACATCCTCACCCGTCTTAACGGTATGCTATAAGCCACTATTTGACGAATAACTGCGGCAGAGTCGCGCTTCGACAACTCATTTACGCTTAGTAAATTAGGGTTGCCGAAAGCGCGACTCTTTCTTGTTCTTCATTCAAATATTGGCTTATATCAACCGTTAAGATAAACGCATCAGCGCGTTATAAACAACTATTTTTTCGTAAGGTGGATTTTTAATTAAATATTTTTTTCCAAACCACAAAATTAGCGGCGCAAATGCCTTGAAAAAAACAAGATATTGTGGTATCATAAATACATTATTACTTTATAAAGGTTTACTTTATGGCAAATCAAGAATACAAAGCAGGCGACATTCGAATCTTGGAAGGTCTCGATGCCGTGAGAAAACGCCCCGGTATGTACATCGGTACGACGGGCAGCAAAGGTATGCACCACATACTTTGGGAAATCATCGACAACAGTATCGACGAAACATCAAACGGATACGGCGATACCGTGCGTATTGAACTTTTGGACGACAACGTCGCAAGAGTCAGCGACAACGGGCGCGGCGTGCCTGTGGATAAGCACCCCAAACTCAAAATCAGCGGTGTGGAAGTCGTGTTCACCCAACTTCACGCAGGCGCGAAATTCGACAACGGTCAGTACAATTATTCGGGCGGTTTGCACGGCGTGGGCGCGTCGGTCACGAACGCTCTTTCCGAGTGGCTCACCGTTGACGTAAAACGCGACGGAAATTTGTATCGCGCGGAATTTTGGTCGCCGCAAGTCGGCACGAAAATCAAAAGCGGTATCGTCAAAACGCCGCTTACCGTCATAGGCAAGGTCAAGGGTACGGGTACGTCCGTCAAGTTTAAGCCCGACGAGAGAGTTTTCGGCAAAGAAAAATTCGATTATTCCGTCATCGCCGAGCGTATGCGCGACGTTGCGTATCTCAACAAGGGCGTGACCATCATCATCGACGATTTGCGTATGCCTCTTGCGGGCGGCACGGGCAAGCACGACGTGTTTTGCTACAAGGGCGGCATTGCCGACTACGTTCAATACCTCAACGAAGGCAGAGAGGTGCTTTACGACAAACCACTTTACGTCGAAGCGAAAGAGCCTCATTTCGAGGTTGCCGTCGCCATTCAGCACACCGAAGGATATTCCGAAAACATTTATTCGTACGTCAACAACATTCCGACGGCGGAAGGCGGCACGCACGAGGTCGGCTTCAAGAGCGCGGTCACGAAAGTTTTCAACGATTACGCAAGAAAGAACAACATTCTCAAAGAGAAACAAGCCAACCTTTTGGGTGAGGATTTCAGAGAGGGTATGGTTGCGGTCATAACCGTAAAAATGCAGAACGTGCAATTCGAGGGACAGACGAAAGGCAAACTCGGCAATCCCGAAGTGCGCACGAAAGTCGAGAATCTCGTGAGCGAGAAACTTGCCGAACTTCTTTTGCAAAGAGGCAACAAAGCCATTGCGGAAAAGATTATCGCAAAGGCAATGGGCGCGGCAAAGTCGAGAGAAGCGGCAAAGCGCGCAAAGGATTTGAGTCGTCAGCAAAACAAACTCAGCGGACTCAATCTCGTCGGAAAACTCGCAAGTTGCTCGGGCAAGAACGCTTCCATAAACGAATTGTTCATAGTCGAGGGCGACTCGGCAGGCGGCAGCGCAAAGCAAGCGCGAGACAGATTCTTCCAAGCGATACTGCCCCTTCGCGGCAAACCGCTCAACGTCGAAAAATCGAGACTGGAAGAAATTTTGGCAAACGAGGAATTTGCAACGCTCATTTCCGCGCTCGGCACGGGTATCGACCCCGAATTCGACCTCGACAGCCTCAAATACGACAAGGTCATAATTTTGGCGGACGCCGACCAAGACGGCGCGCACATAAGGGCGTTGCTTCTTACGTTCTTCTTCCGCTATATGCGCAAACTCATCACGGAAGGGCACGTATACATCGGTATGCCGCCTCTTTACCGCTTGCAGAAGAAAGACGAGATTTTGTATTGCTACGACGACAACGCGCTTATCGAAGGGCAGAAGAAAATGGGCAAAAACGCATTGCTTCAACGCTTCAAAGGTCTCGGCGAAATGAACCCAGAACAACTTTGGGACACCACGATGGACCCTGCAAAGCGCACGCTTACGAGAGTTACCATCGACGACGCGGCAATGGCGGACAAGCGCATAACCATTCTTATGGGCAAGGACAGCAACATCCGCAAAGATTATATCTATCAATACGCCGACTTCAACAAAATCGACACATTCAAGATAAGCAAAGAACAAGACGAACAATAAACCGTTTGCGAGCGTTGCCCGCAGACGAAAAAATAATTTGAACAAGTTAGAAAAATGGCAAAAAAACAACACAAAGAAATTGAATACAACTCAGTCGTGCTTGACACCGTATTCGAGGACGTAATGCACAACTCGATGCTTCCGTATTCGGAAAACGTCATACTCGACCGCGCGTTGCCCAGAGTCGAGGACGGTTTGAAACCCGTTCAACGCAGAGTGCTTTATTCTATGCACGAAATGGGGCTTACCCCCGACAAGCCGCACAAAAAGTGCGCGAGAATCGTGGGCGATTGTCTCGGCAAATATCACCCGCACGGCGACAGTTCGGTGTACGGCGCAATGGTGCGTATGGCGCAACCTTTCGTTATGCGAATGAAACTCGTCGACGGTCACGGCAACTTCGGTTCTGTCGACGGCGATTCGGCGGCGGCTATGCGTTACACGGAAGCGAGAATGAGTCCTCTCGCCCTCGAATTGCTCAGAGATCTCGACAAAGAAACGGTTACGTGGTCGCCCAACTTCGACGACAGCCTCGAAGAACCCAATACGCTTCCCGGCAGATTTCCCAATCTTCTCGTAAACGGCGCAAACGGCATTGCGGTCGGTCTTGCGACCAACATTCCCACCCACAATATGGGCGAGTGTATCGACGCAACCGTTATGAGAATAGAAAATCCGAACGCGACGATTAAAGATTTGTTCAAAGTGTTCCACGGTCCCGATTTTCCGACGGGCGGATTTATAATCCCCGTTGACAATCTCGAAGACATATATTCGACTGGCAAGGGCAGAATCAAGATTCGCTCGCGCTTGCACATCGAAAACGACGACAACGGCAAAAAGAATATCGTCATAACCGAGATTCCGTATCTCGTGTCCAAAACCGATTTGCTCTCGCGCATAGCAGACCTCAAAGAAGCCAACAAGGACACTTTGCAAGGTATTGCCGAAATCGTGGACGAGAGCGACAAAACGGGCACTCGCGCCGTGATTAAGTGCAAAAAGGACACCGACGTCAACAAAATCATTTCGTTCTTGTTCAAGAAAACCGACCTTGAAAAGGGCTATTCCATCAATATGGTAGCAATCGCAAACGGCAAGCCCGAACAACTCTCGCTTACGGCGTATCTCGACTACTACATCGAGTATCAACGCAAAATCATCGTCAACCGCACAACTTACGACTTAAAGGCGGCAAAGGCGAGAGCGGAAATCGTGAAAGGATTGCTCGTTGCAATCCGCAATATCGACGAGGTTATCCGCATAATCAAGGAATCGGAATCCACTCAAAAGGCAAAAGAAACGTTGAGAGCGAGATTTGACCTGAGCGACGCGCAAGCGCAAGCCATTTTGGATATGCGCCTCAAAAGCCTCGCAAAACTCGAAGTTGGCAAACTCGAAGAAGAACTGGCGCACCTCGAAAAACAAATCGCTTTGTTCGAGGCAATCCTCGCGTCCAAGCGCAGACAACTTACTATTGTCAAAGAGGAACTTTCGGCAATCAAAAAGGCTCTCAATTCCGAGCGTATGACCGTCATTATGAGCGGCGACGAGGACGAGGAAAACTATTCTGCGCCCAGCGAAGCGGAAGCGGTTGCATATCGCGACGGCGTGCTCGTGACCAACAAGGACGGTCAAATGAGATTTATGTCGCAAAAGGCGTATACCACCGCAAAGAAAGACTTTGCGTCTATGGGCGAGGACGCTTTGCCCGTGTGCCGTATGTCCGTAAACAACAAAGGCACGCTCTACGCGGTGACGAATCTCGGCAGCGTCGTTAAAATCGACGTGACCACGCTTCCCGAAAAGAAGTTCAAAGAAAAGCCGTTCAAACTCGGCGCAATAAATCAAGACGTACAAACGGGCGAAAACGTCGTCAAGTTGTTCTTCTTCGAGGGCGTACCCGTGGGCGAACTCGTGCTGTTCACAAAACAGGGCGGCGCGAAACGCGTGGATTTGAGCGAGTTCTCGAGCGTATCGAAAACATATCTTAAAGCAATCAATCTTCAAGAGAAAGACGAGGTTGTCGGCGCGGATGTCGTAGACGACGAAAAGAACGTGCTCGAAGTCACCAAAGAAGGGCAGGTGCTTGCCTACAAGGCAACCGAAATCCCGCTTCAAGGCAGAACGGCGGCGGGCGTAAAGGGCATAAAACTTTCGGACTCCGACAGCGTGGTGTTTGCGGGACAAGTCGAAGACGAGGGCGAAATTATCGTCGTTTCCGACACAGGATACGCAAAGAGGGTTATCGCCTCGCTCATCGACCCGAGTTCGCGCTACCTTAAAGGCGTAAAAATCATCGAACTCGACAAATCTTACGTCAAGTACGTCGGCACGGTGAAGATGCCATACGACCTTGCGTTCGTCAGCGGCGGACAAACGAGTATAGTCAACACGGAAAATATCCGCATAGACACGAGAACCACAAAAGGCAAACAAATCTTCAAGCAAGAAGTGACGCTCGTCACGCCTCTTAACGACGGCGAAGAATGAGTTTTTGCTGGGAATTAATAATTAATAATTATTAATTAATAATTGAGGGTGGGCTCTGCCCACACCCGAAAGAATACCGCGGGAACACGCACCCGACAACACAAAGGAAGTCTTATGAACAAAATCGGTTTTGACAGCAATATGTATATGCAAAAACAGTCGGAGCATATTTTGCAGCGTATCAATCGCTTCGACAAACTCTACCTTGAATTCGGCGGAAAACTCTTTGACGATTTGCACGCCGCAAGGGTGCTCCCCGGCTTCGATAAGGCGGCGAAAATCAAACTTCTACAAAAACTTCGCGACAAGGCGGAACTCATCATTTGTATAAACGCAAACGCAATCGAGCGCAACAAAATCCGCGCCGACTACGGCATTACCTACGGCAGCGAAGTCGAGAGAATGATTGACAACATTTCCGCAATGGGAATATACATCAACTGCGTCGTCATCACGATGTTCACCGACCAACAAAGCGCACTCGCATATAAGCAAAAACTCGAAAACAGAGGCATAAAAGTTTATATCCACCGTCCGACCAAAGGCTATCCGCACGAAATCGACACGATTGTTTCCGACGAGGGATACGGTGCAAATCCGTACATCACCACGTCAAGACCGCTCGTGGTGCTTACCGCCCCCGGTCCGGGAAGCGGAAAACTTGCAACTTGCCTCAGCCAACTCTATCACGAGAACAAGAGGGGCGTAAAGGCAGGCTATGCGAAGTTCGAAACTTTCCCGATTTGGAATATTCCGCTCAATCACCCCGTAAACGTCGCGTACGAAGCGGCAACCGCCGATTTGAAAGACGTAAACAAAGTTGACAACTTCCACCTCGACGCATACGGCGAAATCACGGTCAACTACAACCGCGACATCGAGGTTTTCCCCGTCGTCAAGAGCATACTCGAAAAGATAACGGGCGAGGAATGTATCTACAAATCGCCGACGGATATGGGCGTGAATATGGCAGGCTACTGCATTATAGACGACGAAGCGTGCAGAGAGGCGTCAAAGCAAGAGATTTTGCGCAGATACTTCAAGGCTCTTTGCGACCTCAAAACGGGCACCGGAACGGAAGATACGGTCAGCAGACTCGAATTTTTGATGTCGCGCCTCGGAATTAACGTCGCGGACAGAAAGATAGTGGAAGTCGCAAAGAAAAAGAGTGCCGACAACGACGGTTGCGGCGCGGTTGCGCTCGAACTTGCAGACGGCAGAATCGTCACGGGCAAGAACACGAAGATGATGAGCGCGTCCGCCGCTTGCGTGTTCAATGCGGTCAAAATGCTTGCAGGCATAAAGGACAAACAAAAACTCATATCGCCTTATGTCATAGGTCCTATCATCGACCTAAAAACCAAAATTCTCAAAGAGCATAACAAGACCCTTACGCTCGAAGAAGCACTCATCGCGCTTTCCATTTGCGCGGCGTCCGACGCCAACGCCGCAACTGCTATGGAGCAACTGCCGCTTCTCGAAGGGTGTGACGCACACTCGACGCATATGCTTTTCAAAGCGGACGAAAACCCGTTTAAAAAACTCGGCGTGCGCCTCACTTGCTCGCCGGAATTTTTGGACAACACGCTGTTTATCGAATAAAATCGGACGATTAAACTTGCTGTTGTGCAATAATGAACGAAAATATAAAAAGGAAGGAAGCCTATATGTTATACGAATCAAGAGAGCAAATACCTGCCGAGTATAAATGGAAACTCGAAGACATTATCTCAGGCAACGACGCGTGGGAAGAATTGTTTTTCAAGTGCGAAGAACGCATCGGCCACTTTTCGAAATATCACGACAAACTTCAAGACGAAGATATGCTGTTCGACTGTCTCGAACTTATGTCGAGAATGATGCACGACATATCCTATCTTTACGGATATGCCAAAATGCGCCTCGACCAAGACTCGAGAGACGCAACCCATCAAGCGATGGCAAACAGAGCGGATATGCTCTACGTCAAGTACTCGACGGCGGTGTCTTTCATCACACCCGAACTCGGCGAACTTCCAAAAGAAAGACTCGAAGAATTGCAAAATAGCAAACGTTTTGCCGATTACGAAGTTTTCTTCAAGGAAATAATCAGAAGCAAAGACATCATTCTTTCAAAGAAAGAGGAAAAATTGCTCGGCGAAGTCGGTTTGTTCTCGGACAACGCAAGAGAAGTTTTCTCTATGTTCGACAACGCCGACGTTAAATTCGCGCCCGTCAAGGACGAAAACGGCAACGAAGTGGCGATGAGTCACGGCGTGTACGGTATGCTTTTGCAAAGCACCGACCAAAGAGTGAGAAAGGACGCTTTCGAGAGTATGTTCACGGCGTACAAAGACCACATCAACACCATTGCCGCAAACTATGCCGGCAACGTTAAAAAAGACTGGTTCTACGCAAAGGTGAGAGGCTTCAAGAGTGCGCTCGACTACTCGATGTACAACGAGAACGTTCCGTCCACTTGCTACAACAAACTTCTCGAAGCGGTCGGCAAAGGCACGAAACCCTTGCACGATTACATCGCGCTCAGAAAGAAAGTTTTGGGCGTCGAAACACTCAATATGTACGACCTTTACACGTCTATCGTCAGCGAGCAGGAACTTGCGCTCGAATACGAAGACGCGGTCGAACTTGTCAAAGACGCGCTTAAAGTCACGGGAAAGGAATATTCGGACATTCTCGCAAACGCATTCAAGAGCGGTTGGGTAGACGTGTTCGAGAACAGAGGCAAGAGAAGCGGTGCGTATTCGTGGGGCGTGTACGGCGTTCACCCGTTCGTGCTGCTGAACTATCAAAAAACTATTCACGACGTGTTCACCATTGCGCACGAAATGGGTCACGCAATGCACTCGTATTTCAGCAATCACGCGCTCTGCGAGCAAAAAGCGGACTACGTCATTTTCGTTGCGGAAATCGCTTCCACCGTCAACGAAGTGTTGCTCTTGAAGCACCTTCTCAAAACGGCTACGGGCGAGTTCAGAAAGTATTTGCTTTCCTACTATCTCGATATGTTCCGCACGACGTTGTTCAGACAAACCATGTTCAGCGAGTTCGAGGTTATCGCGCACGGTATGGTTGAAAAAGGCGAGCCTATCACGGCAACCGCGCTTTCGGACGCTTACTACGAACTCAACAAGAAGTATTACGGCGAGTCCGTCGAGCATAACGACCTGATTCGTTACGAGTGGGCGAGAATCCCGCACTTCTACACGAGTTATTACGTCTACAAATACGCAACGGGTATCACCACTGCGGTTTCTATCGCAAACAATATCCTCAAAGGCGGGGAAGAATACTTTGCAAAATACAAGAAATTCCTTTCCGCGGGCGGAAGTATGCCGCCGCTCGACATCATTCGTCTTGCCGACGTCGACCTCGAAAGCGACGCACCGTACGAACTTGCGATGAAAGAATTTGCGGACACTCTCGCCGAACTGGAAAAATCCTTCGATCTTTGATTGAAAGTATCGGCGAAAACTTGAAATAACGGCAAAAAAACACAGGTGCAGGCAAACGTTTGCACCTGCTTGGCAACTATGAAACGTATCAAAAAAATCACTTTGACTATCCTCGTCGTCGCGCTTACGCTCATAAGCGCGTTTCCCCTTTTTGCTTGCAACGAGCAAGACGGTGAGGACGCAGTGCGCGATTTGTATATTTACGGCATCGAGTTCGAGGGCGACGAAACGCCGCAGAGTCCGAGCGGCGAAGCCGTGATAAGCGACGATTCGAGCGAAAATACGGGCGAATCGAACGAGGAAAACGGCGGCGAGCAATCGAGCGAAAAAGTTGCGACAGTGTACGTCACTTTTTCGAAAACGGACAGAAAACTTGAAGGTTGCAGCGCGGTTTGGCACAGCGAAAAGCGCAAAGACGGCGCGTTTTACAACGTGAGCGAAACCACGGTTACGCTTGCGCCCGATTCGATATTTAGTGCGGTCAAAGAGAGCGTACCACAAGAAGACCTTGTGTATAACGATGTTGAATACAACCGCTTGAAAGTGGTTTTGAGATATGATACAATCTATAAATCTATAAAAAGCAACGGTGAAATTACGCGCGAGGGGCAGAAGTACGTGCATAAATACGCGCTCGAGAAAAGCCTCGAAAGCGACGTTTTTACGCTTGAAATGCGCACGCAAAACGCGGCAAGTTGGTACGGAACTTTGCTCGGTTGCGCACTGGCCGTTGCGCTCGTGGCAATCGGCGTTACGTTTGCTCTCAAAGGTGTAAAATGGCAAAAGACGAAAACAAAAGAGTGACGAGGGGTATGCCCAACAACGTTGACGCGGAGGCGTCCGTTCTCGGTTCCATTCTCATCGACGGCAAAGCCGCCGACATTATCATTCCTATGCTCAAAGCGGAAGATTTCTATCTTTCGCAAAACAGACTGATTTTCGAGGCGATGAAGCAACTGCAAATGGAAAGCAAGCCCATCGACACGGTTTCCGTTTGTGACGCGCTCGAACTTAAAGGTCAACTCGACGAAGTAGGCTCGATTGCGTATTTGAGCGAACTTGCAGAGGGCGTCGTATCCGCCGCAAACGGCGAGTATTACGCAAGCATAATAAAGCGTGACAGCCTCACGAGAAAGGTTATCGAAGCGGGCAACGACATCGCAAAGTTCGGCTACGAATGTCAAGACGGCAAAGACGCTCTCGAAAACGCGGAAAAACTCGTGTATGCCATTGCCGAGCAGTCCAGCGAAAAAGCACTCGTCAAGGTTGACGACGCGGCGGCACTCGCGCTCAAAACCATTCAGGACGCACAAACGGGCAACGTACCCAAAAACACGATATACATCGATTTTCCGAGTTTCGACCAAAAAACGCACGGCTTGAAACCGGGTGAAATGGTGCTTATCGCGGCTCGTCCGTCCGTCGGTAAAACCGCGTTTGCACTTAATATCGCCGCAAACGTCGCGCTCAATCACGGCAAAAAAGTGGCTATTTTCTCACTCGAAATGCCTGCCGACTTGCTTGCAAAACGTATGCTTGCATACATCTCGAAAGTCGAGAGCAACAAGATGAACACTCGCGGCGGACTCACTCAAACCGACTATAAGAAACTGTACAACGGCTATCGCGCGTTGCTCGCTTCGGACATCTACATCGACGATTATTCGATGAACGGTCCGTCCGACGTGCTTTCAAAATGCCGCAGACTCAAACGCGAAAAAGGTCTTGACCTCGTCATTATCGACTACTTGCAACTTATGACCGCTCAAAAGAACGGCAGGTCGGCAGAAAGCCGTCAAGTCGAAGTCAGCGATATGTCGAGAAAGATGAAGATATACGCAAAGGAACTCGATTGCCCGATAATCTTGCTTTCGCAAATGTCGCGTGGCATCGAGCAACGTCCCGACCATACGCCGCTTCTTTCCGACTTGCGTGAATCGGGTTCAATCGAGCAAGACGCGGACATCGTTATGTTTCTCAACAATCCGAGCAAATACAATCCCGCATTGCCAAAGAACGAAGTCATACTCGACGTCAAGAAAAACAGAAACGGTGAAATCGGCGAAATCACGCTCGACTGGGACGCGCCCACGACCTCTTTCAAAGAACGTGTGGACGAAAACGCAAACACGACGGAATACGTCTACGACGAGCCGAAGAAGCGTGACGACGACGAAGAAGGCGGCGTGGATATGAAAGCATTATCCGACGTAGCAGAGGATTTGCACGAAATCGCGGCGGCAGATTCGGATATGCCTTTCGATATGCCGTTCAATTCAAACGAAGGCGAACAAACCCCACCGCCGAGTGACGACGACATACCCGACGAAGACGACGAATACGTCGACGAAGGGGACACTTTCGAAGACGACGGCGATATGCCATTTTAATCAAAAAGACGAGGCTACGGTGCCTCGTCTTTTTGATTAAAACAATTAATAATTAATAATTAATAATTGCGGGTGGGCGTTGCCCACACCCAAATATTACTCAACTTATTTCAATCATTTAAGACTTTATTCTCGCATACAATTTCATATGTTCAAAGACGAGATAAAACGAAAACTTAACGTTGCGGGGGATATTTTCCCTTTTACACTCAATATGCTGTCAAGAAAGAAAACCGTCATTTGCGGTATAAAACGGGTCGTGTCCACTTCGGATACGCACATAAAAATGCGGCTCGATAGCGGAAATATGTCGATAGACGGCGAAAATCTGCACATTTTGGAAATCGGTGGCGGTGATATGTTTTTGGAGGGGCAAGTTGACAAAATCGAATTTGAAAAACAAAAATAACCGTTTAGAATACAGAAAAAGAGAGGAATACAAGAAAGAGCGAGAGAGAAAACTCGCACTTAAAGAGCAAAGGGAGAATGAAAAGGAAATAAGGAAGAAAATCAAAGAGGAAAGGGAAGAATTATTCCTTGAAAAACTGTATGCTCGCAAAAAAAAATATGCAGATAGATTGTCTAAAATCGAGGGTAAACTCGGAAAAACGCAAATCGAGGTGCGAGGCGGCAACGCACAAAAAGCACTGACTGCGATTTCGAAAATATCCAAAGTCGAAAAAGTGGAATCGACAAAGGAATATACGAGGTTTTTCGTCGAGTCCAAACAATGTCACAAGATTATTGCATTATTGCAAAACTTATGCTATGATTATAAAATAATTAATATAGTCGGGGTATCCTCGTCGTTTTTCCGTGCTTTTGCAAGGGCGGGAATATTTGCGGGGATTGCCGCAAGCGTATGCGCCGTTTTGATTTATTCGTCTTTCGTCACGCGCGTGAGCGTAAGGTGCGAGGGCGCGAGCGACTACGCATTAAATGCGCAAATCGACGGCATACTGAAAGAGTACGGCGCGGTTGAGGGCGCAAGAGTTAAGTCGCTTAACGCAGACGAACTGGAAAACGCAATATCCTCGCTTGACGGCGTGACGTTTGCAAGCGTGGACAAAATCGGAACGCACATAAACGTCGTTTACAAAACCGCGCTGGAAAAAGAGAATTTTGTTTCCGCGAATCCGCAAAGCGTGGTTGCCAAAAAGCGCGCCGTCGTCACAAGGGTTATCGTCGAGGGCGGAACGGCGGTTTGCAAGTACGGCGACGTGGTGGAAGTCGGCGACACGCTCATTGACGGCTATATCGAGTACGGCGACAACAAAATACCCGTCGAGGCAAAAGGCTATGCGTTCGGAAAAGTATACTACAAGCGCACGAAGTTTTTTGCGAGGGTAGAGAAAGTCGAAACCGTCGTAAACAGCAAAACGTACACTCGCTTCGGTATGTTCGAAAAAGTGCCGAAAACACCTGCGAGTCCGTTTGAAAACTATCGGCTGGAAACGAAAGCGAGCGACTTCGGATATTTGCTTCCGATAAAGATATACTCGTATAGGTACGATGAAATTCAAACCGTCGAAATCGAGAACACGTTCGACGAGGCGGGTATGAAAAAGGCGGTATATTCCGAACTCGTTGCGGATTTGACCGAAAGCGCGACGGTGCTCGACGTCTATTACGAGATAACCGCGACGGAAGACGGAACGTACGTCACGCTGACGCTCGAAGCAGAGGAAATCATATAAAATGAAAACGCAAAAAGAAAAACAATTTGACAGTTACGACGTTATGATGAGCGTTTTCGGCGAACTTGACGAAAACATCGAAAAACTCACCGACGCTTTTGACGTGGACGTTTTCGCGATGGGTACGAGCGTGAAGATAAGCGGCGAGGAAAAGGACGTGCTCGGCGCGCTTGCCGCGATAAACGCCCTCGAAAAACTCTGCCAAAAGCAACCGCTCGGCGCACAGCAAGTCAATATGGTGATAGGCTACGCAAAGGCGGGCAAGGAATTCGACGTCGAGGATTTGATGGGAACGGTGGCAATCACCGCTCGCGGAAAAATCATTCGTCCGAAGACTCTCGGACAAAAAAAGTACGTCGACGCAATCAAGAAGTCGAGCATAGTTTTCGGCGTAGGACCTGCCGGTACGGGCAAGACGTATCTTGCCGTCGCACTTGCGGTGTACGCGCTCAAAAACAAAGAAGTCGACAAAATCATTCTCACGAGACCGGCAGTCGAGGCAGGCGAAAAACTCGGATTTTTGCCCGGCGATATGAACGAAAAGGTAGACCCGTATCTTCGTCCTCTTTTCGACGCCTTGCAAGAGATGATGGGGCAAGACGCGTATCTTCGCCACATCGAAAGGGGAAGCATAGAGATTGCGCCGCTTGCGTATATGCGCGGCAGAACGCTCTCTAACAGTTTTATCATTCTCGACGAGGCGCAAAATACAACGAGAGAGCAAATGAAGATGTTTCTCACCCGTATGGGCGAAAACAGCAGAATAGTCGTCACGGGTGACATTACGCAAATCGACCTTCCCAAGAACGTCGAAAGCGGTATGATAGACGCAATAGAGGTGCTCGGCGGCGTCGAGGGGATAGACATCGTAAAACTCACGGCGAAAGACGTGGTGCGCCACGAACTCGTGACGAGAATAATACAAGCATATGAAAAAGCAGAGTCGGCAAGGAAAAAAGTCGCAACGGACGACAAAAATTGCGATTGACCTTGCAGAGGTGAACTATGATAGATGACGTAAGAGATCTTTCAAGAGCGGAAAAAGCCAAAGCATTAGCGAGACAAAACGCGTCGCGTTACGTCGGCAAATGCTTTGCGACGGCAATCGTCGCGGTGTTTGCGATGACTTTGTTCGCACTTTATATGATAGGCGATTTCCTTGACGCTTTCACGGCGAAAAACGCGCTTTCCACGATGGCGATTTTCATCACGTCGGCAGTGCTTACCGTTTTCCTTATGGCAGGAATTTACAGATTCGCGCAGCCGAAGGGAACGAGCGTTAGAGATTTCCATTTGACGATAATTTTGGTTGTGATAACCTTTATCACGTCCATATCGGCGGCGACGAAATTCAATTTGTTCGCAATGCCCATCGCGCTTGCCACGCTCGTGCTTATCGAACTTATCGACAGGCGCACGGCAACGCTTTCGACGGCGGTCGTGGCAATTATGATTGCGGTCGCGTTTATGCGCGACACCGTGACATACGACTATACGACGGTCATCGCTTCGGTGGTGTGCAACAGTTTGTGCTCGGTCATCGTAAACTTTTACGAGAAAAAGCACCTTACGCGCCTCAAATTCTTGCTCGTGTCTATGGCGACCCCGATTGCAATGCAACCGCTCGTCGTTATGTTCACGCTTGCAAGCGGCGATACGTCGATGAACCTTTTATGGCACGTCGTGTGGTCGTACGGCGCAAATATCGCGGCTTCGCTGGTGTTTATGCCTCTCGTCGCAATTTTCGAGGGTGTGTTCAACATCGCGGACGATTTCAGACTCAACGAACTTTGCAATTTGTCCAATCCGCTTCTCAAACGCCTTGCGAGCGAAGCACCGGGTACGTTCAACCACTCGCTCGTGGTGGGAAACCTCGCAGAAGCGTGCGCGTCGGCAATCGGCGAAAATCCGAATATGGCAAGATGCGCGGCGTACTATCACGACATCGGCAAACTCAAAGCGCCTATATATTTCAGCGAGAACCAATCCTCGTACAATCCGCACGACGAACTTATTCCCGAAGTCAGCGTGAGTATGATAACCTCGCATACGCTTTTCGGCGAGATTTTGGCAAAACAAAACAGATTGCCCAAAGAAATCGTCGCAATATGCAGAGAACACCACGGCACGTCGCCCGTCGGTTATTTCTACCGAAAAGCGCTCACCCTCAAAGAAGAAGGCGACCTTGCGGTTGACAAATACACCTACGCAGGTCCGAAACCTCAAACCAAAATCGCCGCTATCATTATGATTGCGGACACGATTGAAGCGGCAATGCGCGCGTATATGCCCGACACGAAAGAGGAATTCGAGGGCAGAATCAACAAACTCGTGGACGAGAAAATGGAACTCAGACAGTTTGACGAATGTCCCATAACGATGGGTGATATTGCAATCATCAAACGCACGATAATCGAAGTGTTGCCGTCCATTCACCATAGCCGCGTAAGTTACGAAAAGAAACGCTCGACTAACACTTTTAATAAATAATCACTCGATACAAAGGAAAAATATGATAAAAATCTCAAACGCAAGTCTAAAAGAGAAAATGCTTATCAAAAGGGTGGAAAAGGCGTGTTTTGCGCATTTGAATCAACCCGATTTTTTCCTCATCGATATGACGGTGGTTGACGAAGACACCATTCGCGCGCTCAACAAAGAGGCGAGAGGAATCGATAAGGTTACGGACGTGTTGAGTTTTCCGTGCTTTGAAAAACTCGATTTGCCCGTGTCGAAAGACAGTTTCGAGGACAGCGATTACGACGGAAACAAAGTGCTTTTAGGCTCGATTATGATATGCCGTCAACGCGCCGAGCAACAAGCGCGGGAATACGGACATTCGTATGCGAGAGAGTTAGGCTTTTTGGCTTGTCACGGATTTTTGCACATACTGGGATTCGACCACATCGACCCCGACGACGAAAAAGTGATGATAGCGCACCAAAAAGCGATTATGGAAAAAGCAGGACTGCATCGCTGACGCATCGCATCTGCGTTGCGTCTGCGATGCAGTGAAATGTACGCCAAGCGTACATGAAATTGTGGCTCTGCCACAATGAAATTTGCGCAATGCGCAAGTGAAATTGCACACTTTGTGTGCAGTTGCGGAATATTCTAAACCTCTATACTCATTCGAAGACGGAACGCGAGCCGCAAGGAGGCGAGAAATCGAACGCCGAGCTTGACGATAAGTACAAGCGACTGCGCCGTTTGGGTGCGAAGCTGGCGCACAAAGCGCAGTGACA
>ERZ779830.69-NODE-69-length-26159-cov-4.79382_pt1 | contig 26159 bp, 21 predicted proteins | sample MGYA00511251_ERZ779830 | MGnify/ENA primary metagenome ERZ779830 (study PRJEB29588, sample SAMEA2146731) | human gut metagenome | biome: human gut; feature: human-associated habitat; material: faeces | place: Denmark | collected 2008/2010 ... | reverse complement strand
GTCATTCAGAGCGTAGCGTGGGAATCCCCTAAATAGAAATGAACACTTTTGGGGCGATTGCCAAAAGCCGCACTTGTTCTCGCAATCACTAACCGCGCAAAAAATTTGTGCTATCAGTTTAGACACGGATAAAAATTCAAGCCACAGTTTCGCAAAATTATCTGCTTGGTGAAGCGCACTTTGTGCGCAAACGGAAAAATTTGAGGCGGTATGGGCGCGACGCGTTAAACAACACATCCTGTGAATGTGTTGTAGCCAAAGCGAACGAGGCGGATTGCCTCGCAAACGCCGAAGTCCAAACACGTGAGGAAGGGGGAAGTTTTAATTAAAGTACGCGCCGTCAAACTCTTGTAGAGGAAGAACAACTCTTGTAATGAACGGCAAGTTATATTTTTTCTTTGCCGTTCTTCGTTCTTTACAAATAGCCCTTTCAATGATACAATTATCTAAAATAATACTTATTTTAGGGTTACAAATGAGCAAAGAAAGGCAAAAGTTAGGTTTGGTTCTCGAAGGCGGCGGTGTAAAAGGCGCATATCAAATCGGCGCACTTATGGCGATTAGAGAACTTATGGTTGACTTCGACGGCGTTGCGGGTACGTCCATAGGCGCGATAAACGGCGCGATATATCTCGAAGGCGGCTATTCCAAACTGTTCGACGTGTGGAACGAAATTAGAACCAACACCGTATTCGATTTGAGCGACGAGGAACTCGCCGAATTGAACGGCTTGGATTTGCGCCCCGCAATTTTGAGAATACTGGCGGAAAAAAAACTCAATACTTTCAAAATGCTCGAATCTTCCTATCAAAAATCGCAAAAGTTTTTTGAAACGATAGTGAACGAAGACGACATTCGCGCTTCGGGCAAGGATTACGGACTTGTCGCTTTCAACATCAGCGATATGCAACCCTTTGAAAAGATGATGAGCGAAATAGACGAGGGAAAACTCGTGGATTATATCATCGCTTCCGCAACGTTCCCGATTTTTCCGCCCAAAGTAATAGACGAGAAAAAATACATTGACGGCGGCGTTTACGACAATATGCCCGTAAATCTGCTCACGAGGCACGGCTACGACAAAATACTCGTGATTCGCACGAACGTCGAAAGCAAGCAACCCAAGCGCAAAGTCGAGGGCAATCCGAATCTCTTTTATATTATCCCGAAAGAAGATCTCGGACCTGCGATGGCGTTTTCGAAAACTCGTATCCGCGCATATATGCAGATGGGCTACGACGATACGAAAGAACTGATGCAAAACGGTCTTTCCGAGTTTTTGCTTGGCTGAAATCGTCTTAATCTAAAAGGATTTGGCAAAGATAAAATATAGGTGAAATATGTCGCAAAACAAGATATTGCTTTTGGATTCGAACTCTCTAATGCACCGCGCATATCACGCGCTTCCCAACCTCAAATCCTCGAAGGGTTTGTACACGGGCGCGATATACGGCTTTTTGAGCATACTTTTGAAGATAATCAAAGAGCAAAAACCCACGCATATAGCGGCGGCTTTCGACCTGCACGGTCCGACGTTCCGCCACGAAATGTACAAGGAATACAAGGCGACCAGAAAGCCTATGGACGAGGAACTGCGCCAACAAGTCGAACCGCTAAAAGATCTCATAACCGCAATGGGTATCAAAATCGTGAGCAAACAAGGCTATGAGGGCGACGACATTCTCGGCACGCTGTCCAAGCGTTTTGACGACGAGTGCATAATCGTCACGGGCGACCGCGACAGTTTTCAACTCGTAAGTCCTACGACGAAGATTTTTTGGACGAAGAAGGGCGTAAGCGACATCGAAGTGTACGACGTCGAAAGACTGCTCGAAGACGGATTCACGGTAGAACAATTCATAGACTACAAGGCACTTCGCGGCGATGCGTCGGACAACGTCCCCGGTATTCCGAGCGTGGGCGAAAAGACGGCAAAACAGCTGCTCGACAAATACGGCTCGCTCGAAAACATTTTGGCAAACGCCGAGCAAATTCCCGGCAAACTCGGACAAAACGTCGCAAACAACAAGGACCTCGCTTTGCTCAGCAAAGAACTCGTAACCATAAACTGTCACGTGCCTGTCGAGTGTACGCTCGACGAAATTGCGTTCACGCCCGTTTATTCGGGGGAAGTCAAGCAAAAACTTGCCGAACTCGAAATCTCGTCGCTTGCAAACCGTATGGTTTTCGACGGCGCGGAACAGACAACGCCCGCAAAGAAAAATATCGAAAAAACCACCGTTGTTCTCAAAACCGAGAGGGAGATAGAAAACGCCGCCAAGGGCGACACAATCGCAATACTTATAGGCAAAGACATATCGTTTGCCGTTGACGACAAAACCGAGTATACGATAAGTTGCGTTGAAGATTTGTTCAGCGAAGGCATAGGATTCGACGACGCGCTTGCCGCACTTAAAAAGGCGGCGGCAGGCAAGGAACTCGTATGCTACGACTATAAATCTATGAGCAAGACGTACGGCTTCGAGCAAGACAAATTCTTCGACGTTATGATTGCCGCACACCTTGCAAGAGGCAGTGCGCCGATAAAAAATATAGAGCAGGTTTTGGGCGCGGACGGCTACGAAACCGGTGCGGCGGAACTGTTTGCGGAAAGCGAGAATTTGCGCGAGCAGTTGGCGCAACAAGGACTTAATAGTCTGTTTTTCGACGTTGAACAGCCACTTTGCGTAGTTTTGCGCAATATGGAAGAAAGAGGCGTTTGCGTTTCGGCAGACGTTTTGAAAACGCTTGAAAGCAAATACGGACAACTCATCGAGAGTTTGACCAAAGAGATTTACGCGCTTGCCGGCGAAACTTTCAACATCGCCTCGCCAAAGCAACTGGGCGACATACTTTTCGACAAACTCGGCTTGCCGCACGGCAAAAAAACGAAGACGGGTTATTCCGTAAGCGAGGACGTGCTTTCAAACCTTGCAAGCAAACATCCCATAGTCAACGCAGTGCTCGAATACCGCCACTACGCAAAACTTCAATCGACGTACGTTGTCGGACTTCAACCGCTTATCAACAGAGGCAAGATTCACACCGAGTTCAATCAGTGCATAACCCAGACGGGCAGACTGTCATCGACCAATCCGAATCTTCAGAACATACCTGCGAGAAGCGACGAGGCAAAGGACATCAAGAGCGCGTTCGTGCCGAGCGAAAACTGCGTGCTCGTGAGTGCGGACTATTCGCAAATCGAACTTAGACTTCTTGCTCATATGAGTGGCGACGAGCAACTTATCGAGGCATTCAACAAGGACGAAGATATACACGCAATCACCGCTTCGCAAATTCTCGGCATACCGGTCGGCAAAGTTACACCGGCGCAAAGACGTGACGCAAAGGCGGTCAATTTCGGCATAATTTACGGTATAAGCGGTTTCGGTCTTGCGGAAAACTTGTCAATTCCGCAATATATGGCAAAAGAGTTTATCGCCAACTATTTCACGATGCACCCGAAGGTTCGCGCCTTTATGGACAAGAACGTCGAGGACGCACGCGAAAGGGGTTATTCGCTCACTATGCTCGGCAGACGCCGCAATCTTCCCGACCTCAAAGCGTCAAACTATATGGTGCGTTCCGCAGCAGAGCGTATGGCGATGAATACGCCGCTTCAAGGCTCGGCTGCCGACATCATCAAAATCGCTATGATAAACGTTGAAAAACGTCTTGAAAATATGAAATCCAAAATGATTCTTCAAATCCACGACGAGTTGATTATCGACGCGGCAAAGGATGAGGAAGAAGAAGTAAAAAAGATTCTGTCGTACGAAATGGGACACGCAATAAGGCTTTCCGTGCCACTCGTTGCCGAAGCCACGAGTGCGACGAACTGGGGTGAACTCAAATGAGAATCGCGGTTATCGGCGGAATAGGCTCGGGCAAAAGCGAGGTTATGAAAATCGCAAAGGAAAGGGGATTTTTCTGCCTCAGCGCAGACGAAATCAATGCCGAATTGCTCAAAACACCGTCGTATATCCAAAAAATCGCGACATTGTTTCCAAGCGTCGTTTCAAACGGCGTAGTCGATAAAGGCGCACTCGCAAAAATCGTGTTTTCCGACCGTGGCGAGCGCAAAAAACTCAACGCGCTCGCACACCCCGAAATTATGCGGGCTATATCGGAATGTAAAGAAAGTCCGCTTGTTGTCGAACTTCCGCTTTTCATAGAGGGCGGCGACGAGGCGTTTGACGAAATCGTATACATCAGAGCGCCTCTTTTCAAACGTATTTCGCGCTTGAAAAAGGGCAGAGGAATGAGCGTAAAACAAGCGGTTTCGCGCATACGCTCGCAAGTTCCGTCCGCCGTGTTGAGGGCAAAAGCCACGATTGTTATTGACAATTCCCGCTCTCTTTCCGCTCTGCAAGCCCGCGCAAACGAAACTTTTAATCAAATTTTATCCAAATATAACAATCACTCACAATAAATCGTTAAATCACGCTTTTTCGTGATAATATACTATAAGTAAATAAATTAATCAAAATCCGCATAAATTTGCGAGATTGAAAGGAGAAAATTATGATAAACGGCAAAACCATCGTCATCACCGGTTCGAACAGCGGTATAGGTCTTGAAACGCTCAAATTGCTCGCAAACGGCAGCAATAAAATTTTGGCGGTTGACTTGCGCACCGACAGAATCGAGGCTCTTAACCTCAAAAACGTGTTCCCGATGGTGTGCGACGTGTCCACCAAAGAAAACGTCGATTCCATCTTTGCGACCGCAACCGAAAAACTCGGCTCGATCGACATCTTCTTTGCAAACGCCGGCTTCCCGTACTACGAAACGATGAACTACGTCAACTGGGAACGCATCGAAGACATCTTCAAGGTCAATGTGTATTCGCCCATCTATACATACCAAAAATACGTCGAATATCTCGGCGGCAAGCAAGGTCAAATGGCAATCACCGTTTCGGCAATCGGCAAACTCGCAATGCCCGGCTACACGCTGTACAGCGCAAGCAAGTTTGCAATGCAAGGCTTCCAACAAGGTTTGCGCTACGAACTTCCCAAAAACGTTGCCCTCACTTGCCTCTATCCGATAGCCACCGACACGGGCTTCTTCAAAAAAGCGGTGGAAGGTCAAGATGGCAAAGTCATTCGCGAGCGGCCGTTCCCCGTGCAAAAACCTCAACACGTTGCCAAATGTATGGTGAGAGGTTTGGAGCATAAACGCAAATTTGTCAATCCGTCCAAACTCTTCACGTTCGCGCAATTCCTGTTTGCAATCTGCCCGCCGATCAAATGGGTGTATTTGAAACTGGAAAAAAACAAACTTGACCGTTTTACAGCACAAAAAGCCGCAAAATAATGCAATTTAACTCAAAGATAAAGTCCCGACTTCAAATCGAAGTCGGGACTTGTCGTTTTTGCGGTGTTTTTTGATGCGGATTTTCGGCGGAGAAGCGTTAGTAACGCAAATCGAATTTTATGATATATCTAGTATATCATAAATTAAGTAAAGAAATCAATATTCAACGAAGTATACTCAATTTTCATAGTAACATTAGTGCATTTTGAAAATCGCGTTGATATGAAAACGATATTTCCATTATTTTAATAACGGATATGGTGCGTTTCCGTTTGACTTTGGCGGCGGAAGTGATAAAATAATCTCTCAAACAAGAGGGAATTTGTTGAGAAATACACGCTTTATCACAACGGATAAAATATGAAACCACTTCATTTTCACCATCAAGCCGTCGCCAAAGATATGGATATGACAAGCGGGCCGCTGCTCAAAAAGCTCATTGCGGTGTCCCTTCCGCTTGCGTTTTCGGGTATTTTGCAACTGCTGTTCAATGCGGCGGATTTGATAGTTATCGGTCAGTTTTCCGAAACGAGCACGCAATCGCTTGCGGCGGTTTCGTCAAACGTTGCGCTTATTAACCTCATAATCAACGTCGTCATAGGTTTGTCTATCGGCACGAATGTGGTTATGAGTCAGGCGATAGGCTCTCGTGACGAAAAGCGCGCGCAAAACACCGTGCATACGTCGGTGCTTTTGTCTCTCATAAGCGGTACGGTCGTTGGGCTTATCGGCGTTTTTTGCGCAAGATATTTCCTCGTTTGGATGAAAACCGACCCCGCGATTTTGGACAAGGCCACGGACTATTTGTTTATTTATTTTATCGGCACGCCCGCAAACGTGCTGTACAATTTCGGCGCGTCCATTCTTCGTGCAAAAGGCGATACGAAACGTCCGCTTATATACCTCACGGTTGCGGGTATCGTCAATGTTGCGCTCAACCTCATATTCGTTATCGTGGCAAAACTCGACGTCGAGGGCGTTGCCATTGCGACTATCGTAAGCCAGTATTTGTCCTGCATTATGCTCGTTATAACCCTCTTGAAAGAGGACGGATATTGCAAACTCGTGCTTAAAAAACTGCGCTTTCACAAGGACGAGTTGTTGCAGATACTCAAAGTCGGTTTGCCGAGCGGCATACTCAATTCGTTTTTCTCTGTCGCAAATGTGCTGATTCAAACGAATCTCAACACTTTCGGCTATTCGCTTGTCGCAGGCAGTTCGACTGGAAGCAACCTCGAAGGCTTCGTGTACACGTCTATGAACGCCGTGTCCAACGCAACGGTTACGTTCGTGGGGCAAAACTACGGCGCGAAAAAGCCCAAACGTATCAAAAAATCCGTGATTGAAGCGTCGATAATGATTCTCGTGATAAGCCTTTTTTGGACGCTCGTTCTGCTCACGGCAGGGCAGTATATCGCAAGGCTATACACGTCCGATCCCGAAGTTATCGGCTACGCTTGCGCGAGAATGAAAATCATTTTGCCCATATACTTCGTTTGCGGTATCGTCGAGGTGCTTGTCGGTTGTATGCGCGGTATGGGCTACTCGTTCACGCCGATGGTTGCCAACTTCTTCTGCATATGCGTGTTCCGTATCGTGTGGATTTACACCGCGTGCAAAGTGGTCAATACGCCCGAAATGCTATATTTGAGTTGGCCTATAAGTTGGGTGCTGAACATCATCGTTGACGGCGTGATTATGGCGATAGTCTACAAGCGTGAGAAGCCTAAACTCTTATCCGCAGTCGAAACCGAGCCGAGCGGCAACGTCGATTCGCAAATCGCAAAAGAGGACGAGGACGAATACAAGAGGGAAGTCGTGTTCGAAGAAGAATACGAAAGAGCCGAAAACAAATCGAGCGTGACCGAAAACGAATCGAGCGTGACCGAAAGCGAATCGAACGTGACCGAAAACAAATCCGACGTAACGCAACAAGAATCGGACGAAACGAGGCAAAGCGAATCCGACATAATTAAACGAAGCGGCAAAAAAAATAACGTTGCGTAAAAATAGCGGAAAAGAAAACCGCGAAAAAAAAATCCTTCCGAAAATGCGGAAGGATTTTTTGAATGAATAAGTTGGTTTTTCACTTACTTTTCGTTGATTTTTTTGATTATTTTTCGCTGTTTTTTAGTGCTTTTTTACAGCGTTTTTTTCGATATTCAGACGTTATTTTGCGATGTCGCGGTCAAAGTTTTCAAGGCATTTGACGGAAATCGCATAGCAGTCGGCAAGACATTCGGGGTTGAGATTGTCCGCCGTGTCGCGCATCGTGTGATAGTAGTCTTGAAGATTGTGGTCGAGAGCGGTGATACCCGTCGAGCGGAATCCCGCTTTGTTGAACGCCGCGTTGTCCGTTGCGCCGCCGAACGGGGGGACCCACGTCTTGCTGCATTTGATGCCGAGTTCGTTTGCGGCGGTTATGAAGGAGTCGCTCACTTCCTTGTCCGATTTCACCGTGCCGTTGAGGTCGCGATAGTTTACGCCGAGAAAACGGCTTTCGTGTATGGTGTCGTAGGAATAAATCCAAGTGGGAACGTCGTCAAATTCGCCTTTGTGCGCTTGACACCAAGCCATTGCGCCGCGAAGTCCCGCTTCCTCGCTTCCCGAAATGATTACTCCGACTTCCGTGTGTTCGAGCTCGATGCCTTGATCTTTCATTGCTTTGAGAATCGCAATGCCCATATAGCAACCGGTGAGGTTGTCGTTTGCGCCGTCCGTGATGGTGTTTTCATCCCACATAAAGTACATACCGACGAGGCAGGGGACCATAATCAAAATCGCAATGCCCATCCAGAAAAGCACCGGACCGTAAAGCGCGACGTAACCTGCGACGGTGTAGTCGATTACTGGTTGGCATTTTGTTGCGACTGCCGCCGCGATGTTCAATCCGAGCACTACGAGTCCGCTCACAACGCTCGTCACGAGGTGCGCAACGTGTGCCGTACCGCCGAATTTGTTGTTGACGGGCCAGTTCCAAACCGCGTCGGGGTGTCCGTTGAAAAACACTCTGCCTTTCACTTCGCCCGTGCATTTCTTGATGGCGGTAACGCTGTGTCCCGTCTTTTTGGGGAAGCACTTGTCAACGAGTTTTTTGTAAAGACCGAATTGAATGAACAAAATCGCAAATCCCAAGCCCGTAAGCACCGCTCCGAGAACGGGAAGGAAGAAGAACAGTGCCATACCCGCAAGCACGAAGGTTATAGTGAAGTAAATCCAGCCGAAAAACGCGTTGGGGTGTTCGGTGAAAGATTCGACGTCGGACCTTTCGCAACCGCAGTCGTGTTTGAGGTAGTCCGCCATATATTCGCACGCCATTTTTTCGCCCTCGCTGCCGGGATCGCGCTTTGGCATATCGTTGCAAATATGCGCGATTTCGTCGCACATAAACTTCGCGCTTTGCGCCTTGTTGTCGATAAGTTTTTGAAGTTTTCCCATAAACTTCCCCCTCGAATAAGATAAATTTATTATACAATACATAATTAATTCATTTCAATATGCGTTTTCGACAAAAGCCGACGCGAAAATCGACAATATGCGGATTTTGTATTATTAAAATTCCATTAAAAACCAACGACGGCAACAAAGAAAAGCGCATAGCGCAGTTAAGAAAAACGAGCGGTGGCAGTCGTTGAAACCGTATGCTGCGGTAAAAGAAAAGCGCGCGGTGGAAAATATGTAAACCGTATACGGCAAATTGCAAAAAACTCGAAACGAAAATTCGGTAAAACGCAATGCGGCAAAGAAAATAAAGGCGTGCATAATCAGCAAAGTATTTTCGTTTCCCTCTTTGCTAAAATGCGATTTTGTGATATGATATTTTTACCAAAACGAGTGAGGCAGAATATGCAGGAAAAATGCAGTTGTTCAAAAGAACCTATCGGCACGATTCCTATCGTGCGAGTGATTGACAAAATCGACGAAATGTTTGAAAAAGACGATTTGCAAGGCGCAAAGCGCGTTCTCGAATACTGGGAAAAAGAAGCAAAAGTCTTGAACGATACCAAAGGACTTTTGGAAGTGCTAAGTGAGCAAATCGGGCTTTACCGCAAACTCGGCGACAAAGAAAAAGGACTCGCCGCCGTGGACGAAGCACTTGCGATTTTGGCGTGTAGCGGCACTTGTTCGAGCGTTGGCGACGCGACGATTTATCTTAATTGCGCCACGACTATGAAAGCGTTCGGAAAGGCGAAAGAAGCGATAAAGTACTACGAGATTGCAAAAGAGCGGTACGAAAAATCGCTTGAAAAAGACGACTATCGCCTTGCGGGACTGTACAACAATTACGCCACCGCGCTTTGCGATTTGCAAAGATTTTCAGAGGGCAGGGCGTACTATCGAAAGGCAATAGACTTGCTCAAAAACAAAGGCGGTTTTTGCGAACTTGCGGTGTCCTATGTCAATCTTGCGCACCTTGCGTTTAGCGAGGCGCAAAGCAAGGGCGAAACCTGCGACGAGGAAGTGGAAAACCTTTTGAACCTTGCATACGAGTGCCTTGATGACAAGTCGCTTGTTCGTGACGGAAACTATGCGTTCGTATGCTCGAAGTGCGCGCCGTCTTTTGAGTTTTTCGGATATTTCATTCAAAAAGCGGAACTCGAGAACAGAGCGAAACAAATCTACGAAAATAACAGAAAATAAGTTTTATCAAGTGTATATCGATAGATAAAACGTCGATTTTGAATATGAAAGGACTTGAAGAAGCAAGAAAGTTTTATGAAGAAGCGGGTGCGGAAATGATAAGCCGCAATTTTGGCGACTTTGAAAATCGCATTGCGGTCGGGCTTGTCGGACACGGCTCGGAATGTTTCGGATTCGACGACAAAACCTCGCGCGACCACGATTTTGAAACGGGATTCTGCCTTTGGCTTACCAAAGATGACGAGGAAAAAATCGGGTTTTATCTAATGCGTGCATATGATAAACTTAAAGAGGAATATGCGCTGAAAAACGGCGTTGACAACGCTCGCGCAAGCGTTGAAAGTTCGGCTTTCAAGGGCGTGTTTACGATAGACGATTTCTACAGAAGATACACCGGCTCGGACGGTGCGCCGATAGATTGGCAAGAGTGGCTGTATACCGACTCGTTCTTTTTTGCCGAAGCAACCAACGGTGAAGTGTTCCGCGACGACTTGGGCGAGTTTACCAAAATCCGCAACGAGATTTTGCACGGTATGCCCGAAGACGTGCGAATCAAGAAAATCGGTTCGTGCGCTTTGAGGGCGGCGCAGTCGGGGCAGTATAACTACGCTCGGTGCATAAAACACGGCGAGGACGGGGCGGCTATGCTCGCGCTCGGCGAGTTTGTCAAGTCCGCTTGCGAACTTGCGTTCTTGCTTGAAAAAAGGCATATGCCGTACTACAAGTGGGCGATAAGACAAATGCGCTCGCTCGTCAAATTCGGCTCGCTTGCCGACACTCTCGAATTTCTGCTCACGGCGGACAACGACGAGAGCGGCAAGAGGGTGAAAAGAGAGATTGTCGAGGACGTTTGCGGCGCGTTTGCAAAAGAGATGAATGAGCAGTTCGAGTTGAAAATCGAAGGAAACTATCTCGAACCGTTCGGGTACGCAATCCAAAAACGAATAAAAAATGCGGATATTCGCAATTTGCACGTTATTTTGTGAGGTAATATGAGAGAAAAATCTTGCGGAACGGTGACGTTTACGAGGGCATACGGCGGCATAAAATATTTGATTACGCAAACCGACTACGGAGTGTACGGATTTGCAAAAGGTCACGTTGAGGGCGGCGAGAGCGAAAGGCAAACCGCAATCCGCGAAACGTGGGAAGAAACGTCGGTAAAACCCAAAATCGTCAACGGATTTCGCAAAACGATAGAATATACGCTCAAAAACGGCAACGAGAAAACCGTCGTGTTTTTTCTCGGCGATTTCGGCACGCAACAGCCTTGCCACAATGACGGATTCGAGAATATGACGTACAAAATCGTGCCGTACGAGGAAGCACTCGAACTTTTGACGTTTGACAACACAAAGCGCATACTGAAAAGCGCGCAGGAGTTTTTGACGAAAAAATACGAATAATTAAGTTGATATTATGGCTTCGAGCAAGGAATATTTGGACTTCATTGCGCGAGCGGTTTTACGATTGCTTGAAAATACGCGCGCAAATTCGTTTGCGAGCGAAAGAGAATCGATAATAACACGTCAATTATAATCCGAATTAAAAAGCAAAAACGCACGTTTATCGTGCGTTTTTCAATGTGTAAAGCGTTCGTTTTGCGGTTTGTTTCGTTATCGCGCCGATGTTTAGTTATCGTTCCGCCAAAGATTCCGCCGTCATCATCAAGTCGTAAAGCGGTTTTATCGTCTCGAATCTGTCGCACAGTACGTCTGCGAGGTTTGGCGAGAAAAGAAGGTCGATGTCCGTCGAGTTGGCGATGAAACAAATGTCTTTCTTTTCAAGCCATTTGCTCAAATCTTCGGTATAGTCCGCATAGCGCGGCTTTTTGTAAGTTTCGCCCACGAGGGAAAATATCGATTGATTTTCAAAGCATTCTTTCGCTTTTTGGAAAACGGGGGCGTTGGACAGAATCAAATTGCGCAAACTCGCCATACTTTTTGCGTCCGCCATATAGTAGCCGCAACCGTAGCGGAAGTTGTAGGGGGATATTTCAAAGAAGTAGCCGGGCAGCCCGCACATAGCGTTCGTGCCGCGCATAAACGTGAGCCACATATGGTCGCGATAAAGGCTGGTTTTATCCTTTGCGAATCGCAAATCCTTGTAGAGCCTCGACACGATACTTTTGGGCTCGGTTATCATTTGCTCGTCGATTTCGAGCATACGCGGCGACATTGCGGTCACAAGATCGCGGAAAGGAACGGAGAGGTACTGTTTGAAGTCCTCTTTGTGTTCCTGATACCAAAGTTTGGAATTGTATTTGTGATTAAAATACAAAAAGTCGAGCGACCTTTGCGAAAACGGTGTCATTATTCCTCAAAAAGCGCGACGAGCGTGTTTTGCACGATTTTGCGCATTTCGTCGTAGTCTATGTAGGTGTGGTGGTCGTAGACGTACTCGTGAGAGAAGGATTGGACGATATCCATTGCAAAGTGGATACGCTCGGTCAAATTCTCTTTTTTCACGCCGAGGTCTGCCAACTTGTTGGCGATGGCAAGCGTGATTTCGTCCTCGAGGGATATAAACTTGTTGTTGACCGCCTCGTCGCTATGCGACAAAGAGTGAAGTGCCTCGTGGATGTTGGCGTACTTTTTGTGAATGTTTATCGCGCTGTCAAGCACGTGCCCTATCGTACCCTCGAAATTCACGGGGGCGGTGAGGTTGTTTATCATATCCAAAACGGGTGCGAACGCCTCTTTGACGTAAATTTCCAAAACGTCCAAAAGGATATCTCTTTTATCCTTGAAATATCCGTAAACTATGCCCGTCGAAACGCCTGCGCGTTTTGCGATTTCGGCAGTGTTGGTGTTGTAGTATCCCACTTGCGAAAAGAGTTCGAATCCCGCTTGGACGATTCGATTTTTCTTTTCGATGGATCTTTCTTGTTTGGGTTCTCTAACTTCTTGTCCCATTGGCTTCCTTTCGAGCGTGCTATTTGGCGTGATACTTCGTTATCGCACCTTGCCCGTCAACTCATTTACGGTTAGTAAATTAGGGTTGTCGTTCAAGGAACGCTTCCTTGTCTGACGCTCGAATATCCCGCTCGAAACATTCTGTCAAAAATGTTTTTTTGCGGAATACTTACGCCGTCATCGCGCCGTTGCTCGCTTGTTTACACGTCGATTATTTGGCAAATTATGCCTTAATCCGACCGACTTTATATTGTTATTTTTATTATATAACTTGTTTGGAAATAAATCAAGGAAAAGAATATGAAAAAATTTTCATATTATTTTATTAAATCTGTTGACATCTTTTTGCGGAAGTTGTACTATTCTATCGTAAATATGAATAAAACTTCATATTCACAAAATAATCATCTGAAAAATCGGCAAAAGGAGAGAGAGATATGCCGCTTGTATTTGCACCCTTAGGCAAGGATTTGAGAATCGTCAAGATTATGACCGACGAAAAAACAAAAAAACATCTTGAAAGTTTGGGTATAACCATCGATTCGACAATCAGTATCATATCCCAAAGCGGCGGCAGCGTCATTTGCCTTATCAAAGACGGACGTCTCGCTTTGGACAAAGAAATGGCAACAAAAATTTTAGTAGCATAGTTTTTAGGAGGACAAAATGGAAAAACTGCTTAGCGATTTCATTATCGGCGAGCAAGGCGTAATCAAAACAGTCGGCGGCGACGGAAGAATCAGACGTCGTTTGTTCGATATGGGCGTTACGCCCGGCGCAGAAGTGTATCTTCGCAAAAAAGCACCTCTCGGCGACCCGATCGAGGTGACTATCAGAGGATACGAACTCACACTTCGTAAAACCGAAGCATCTGTCGTGACGATGGAGGTACAAGAATAATGAAAAGATTTGCTCTTGCAGGCAACCCGAACTGTGGCAAAACGACTTTGTTTAACAGTTTGACAGGTTCGACCGCACACGTCGGCAACTGGCCGGGCGTCACGGTGGATAAGAAAGAGGGTACGTACAAAAAGTGCGCAGAGCCCATCGCTATCGTCGACCTTCCCGGTATCTATTCGCTTTCCCCGTACACACCGGAAGAAGTGATTTCGAGAAACTACATTCTCGATGAAAAACCCGATTGCGTCATCAATATCGTAGACGCCACCAACCTCGAGCGTAACCTTTATCTTACGACTCAAATTATGGAAATCGACGTCCCGATGGTCATCGCGCTCAACATGATGGACGCGGTTGAGAAAAACGGCGACAAAATCGACGCAAAGAGCCTCGAAGAAAAAATCGGACTTCCCGTTGTCGAGATTTCCGCTTTGCGTGAAAAAGGTCTTGACGAATTGATGCAAAGAGCGTACGAAGTTTGCGGGCAGCCCAGAAAAGGCAGAACCGTTCTCGAAGGCACTCAACTTACGCACCTCATCAACGATTGCAGAATCGCTCTCGACGGAAGCGGCGTTGAAAATTCGCTTTTCCATGCTGTGAAACTCGTTGAACTCGACGAAATCGAAGTCGGTCAACATCCGCAAGCGGCTCAAATGGTCGAAGAATTCAAAAAGACGTTCAAAGACGACGTTTTCGGAACGGACTTCGAAGCAATCGTAGCGGACAGCAGATATAAATACATATCCAAGAACTATTCGACCGTTCTCACGAAGAAAGAGAAGACCGAAAAAGAAAAACTCAGCACTTCCGATAAGGTCGATAAGGTGTTGACTCACAAGGTTTGGGGTATTCCTATCTTCCTCGTGATTTTGTTCCTCGTGTTCCACCTCACGTTTGCAGAGGACTTCTTGTTCCTCGGCGCGGGCGGCGTGTTCGACAGCAATCCCGTTGCTTATCTCGACTCAAATCATACGCAAGTCGTTGACTTCGAGAAAACACCGTACGACGAAAATACGACATACTACACCGAAGACGGCTACAAAGCAGAAATTTCCTTCACGGAAGACGGCGAACTCGAATCGGTAGAACCCAAAGCGTACGTTTACACCGCAGATCACGAACTTCGCTATGTTGACGAATTAACCGAAGCAGAACTCAATCAAAAATTCTATGCGGACGAAAAAGGAAAATGGAAAGTCAGGATTAAAGCAAACGACGACGGCGAACTCGAAGCCGCTTTTGTAAGCGGAATCGATGAGTGGTGCTCCGGCATCAGTGCCAAAACCTTCTTCGGATATGAAGAAAGCGTATACGGCCCCGGCGTTATCCTCGCAAACATCCTCAACACGTTCACCGAATTCCTCAGCGTTTGCGTAAACGAAGGTCTTACGCTTGCAGGTTCACCCGAATGGTGCACGGGGCTTATCGTAGACGGTGTTCTCGGCGGTTTGTTCGCAGTGCTCGGCTTCTTGCCGCAAATTCTCTTGCTGTTCTTGTTCTTCTCGATTTTGGAAGACAGCGGTTATATGGCGCGTGTAGCGTTCATCCTCGACAGAATCTTCAGAAGATTCGGTTTGTCGGGCAGAGCGTTTATGCCGATGATTATGGGCTTCGGTTGTTCCGTTCCCGCATTCATCAACACCCGTACTCTTGCCGACGAAAACGAAAGAATCGCAACAATCAGAGTCATTCCGTTCTTCAGTTGCGGCGCAAAATTGCCTATCCTGACTGCTATCGCAGGCGGTATCGCAACTCAATTCGGATTCTCTCACCCCGACGTTATCACTTATATGATGTACGTTCTCGGCGTGGTTGTGGCAATCGCGGCGGTCATCTTGATGCGTGCAACCACTATGAAGGGCGAAGTCCCGCCGTTCATTATGGAACTTCCTGCATACCACATACCGCAACCCAAGAACCTTGCCGCTCACCTTTGGGACAAGACCAAGCACTTTGTGAAGAAAGCGTTCACAATCATCCTTGCTTCCACAATCCTTATCTGGTTCGTCAGCCACTTCAGCTGGACGTGGCAATTCCTCGCAGACGAGCAAATGGATAAATCAATCCTTGCAGGTATCGGCGGACTCATTCAACCTCTGTTCACGCCGCTCGGATTCGGCTCGCAACTTAAAGCATTCGGTTGGGTGTTCGCAGTCGCGGCAATCACGGGTCTTATCGCAAAAGAAAACGTTATCGCAACGTTCGGCACTCTTGCGGCTTGCATCGTCGGCGGTATGATCGACGTCGAAGCGGACGGCGGTGTCGGCGCAGCGGTAACTATGATCCAAGCAACGGGTATAACCGTTCCGGGACTCATCGCATTCATCGCATTCAATATGCTTACGATCCCGTGTTTCGCGGCAGTCGCTACAGCAAAGGCAGAACTTCCCACCAAGAAGTCTTACAGAATGACATTGCTCTTCTGGGTCGGCACGAGTTATATTGTGTCTATGATGATCTACCTCATCGGTGCGTGGTGGTGGACAGTGTTCATCTTCGCGGCAATCTGGGCGGCAGTCATCACGCTCATCGTGCTTGACAACAAGGGCAAGATTGACGTAAAGAAGTTCTTTGGCGACCTCGGCTCGAAACTCAAAATCAAAAAGAACGCATAAGTCGCGCATTATGCGCAATACAGACTTTGCGTAACAAGAGCGATATATGACAAACACAGTATTTCAAAACGTTATGTCGGCAATGCACCCGATCGGAATCGTGACGATAGTCGTTGCGGTTGCGATTGTGGCAGGCGTCATCATCGCGTCAATCGTCAGAAAGGCAAAGGGTAAGCCTTCGCTCGGAAGCGATTGCGCGGGCTGCGCGCACGCAGGGCAGTGCAACGGACATTGTTGCTCGCAAGACAAAGACGTCGATTGGACGGAACTTGTGAAACAACGTAAAGCCGAACTCGAAGCCCTGCGCGAGAAAGAAGCAAACGGCGCGCAAGACGATACGCACGCCGACAAGCAATAAGTTTCAACTTTGCATTGAATAATGATAACACCTCAATGCACAAACAAAAAGATGTGCTGTAGCAATACGGCAATCTATATTCTCTCTCAATTAGGGAAAAGCGAACCTACGTTCGCTTTTCCCGTTTTTTGCTCAAACAAATGAGTAGGGCAGTTTTATATGACAATAAACGAACAAGACGTTTTAATGATTTGACAATGCTTTGCCGATAGGCTAAAATAACTTCATAATGCATTGCGGATAAGCGTTGGCATTAAGTCATTCGAGCGTTTTCGCGTACGTTTGATTTTTGCGCCCGCCTCGGACAACTGCGCCGTGAAAAAACAGCAGTAATTTGTGCGGACATGGCGGAATTGGCAGACGCGTTAGATTCAGGTTCTAATTTTCGAAAGAAAGTGGAGGTTCAAATCCTCTTGCCCGCACCAAACAAGAATAAAACGAACCCGAGAGACAATCTTGAGTTCGTTTTGTTTTTTTACAAGAGATTATTTCGGACTTAAAATCAAACGATAAATAGCATTACAACATTTAACCGAGTGTTCTAAACGCTCGGTTTTTCTATGCCGTTTTGCCGTCCGATTTCTCGCCTTTTGTCTACGTTTGAAACTCCTTTTTATTTGATATTGCCGTTCGGCAGTGGGCAAGGAGCATAAGTTGAAACGTTTCAAATGCGAATACTGTTGCAATGGAATATGTCAACGGCCAAATCAATTTGAGCGAAAAATAGTGTAAAAATAAAAAGAGCCAAACTGCTATGAGTCTGACTCCATATAAATCCTCTCGCAATATCCGCCACTATTTTTCCGTGCCGTTGATATATTCGCTGACTTATGCGACGATAACCACCACGAAGGGCAAATTAAACACAGTCTTTACAAAAAGAATAACTGAGCGTATAATATATATGATTCACGTGAGGGAGGATGGTCAATGAAAGATAGACTTTTAGTTTTTATAGGTTTAATTGGTGGTATCCTTTCATTAGGATTATTACTGGCATCGTATTTCATCATAAATATAATGTGAGGTGAAATAATATATGAGAAAGATACATTATTGTATTTTTTGTAATCAAGATAGCACTGAATCAAAAAGTATAGAACATATTATTCCAGAATCATTGGGAAATGATGAATTGATTTTAGATAAAGGAATTGTGTGTGATAAGTGTAATAATTATTTTTCCAGAGAAATTGAAAACCCTGTTTTAAATTTGGATGGATTTAAACAGTTGAGATTCTATGAGCTTATTGAAAGTAAACGTGGTAGAATACCTAATAGTGATGCGTTTTTTTGTGGGGAAAAGTGTGACACTCACTGGCAACAGATTGATGGTGAAAACTGTTTAATGATAGGAGTTTCCCCTGAAGTAATTAATAAATTAATAAAAGAACCGCCGCACATGTTTTTTACAAGGGGATTTGAATTAGATGATAAGGAACACAAATATGAAATATCAAGATTTTTATTGAAAATTGCGATTGAATATTATGTTTATCTAATTTTACATAATGACGAATCAGATTCCGAAGAGCTCAATTTAGAATTTGATGAACATTTTAAACGATTAATTCAATATGTGCGCATAGGTAGAAAAGACAGAAAACCAATTAAATATGATTCATCAATATTATATAATTATAGACCACTGAATAACGATAAGACATGTTTAAAAATTGGTTTTTTAGAGTCAGATGATCTGATATTCAATCTATTAATTGGCAACACAAGTTTTAAATTGAATATGTCAAAAATAGAATTTTAATGCATCAAAAAATAGCCGAAGAATCTGCTGGATATTCTAAGAGAATATTTGATCGGCATTAGATGAAAATAAATTTGGAGTGACAGGATCAGCAAAGGAGCGATAAAAAGTTGTTTGTAACGAAAGAATTATTCGATGAAACGGTAGGAGTCTTAATCAAAAAATGTCAATGTATAGAACATGATGTAAAAATAATGTATGCTGGTATGCTAAGAGGTGATTTTTATAAAAATCTTGATACCGTTGTCAACAAACCTCTCGGCCCTGTATTGAAAAAATTAGAAGAGTTGGATTATAGTGATGGAGCTCCGTATTTTAGTCGTGATGATTATACTTTACTTAATGAGATAAAAGAAATTAGAAATTATTGGGTGCATAAAGGCTACATAGATTTTTTGTATGGAACAGTTGATAGCTATCAAAGAAATATTGATAAACAGTACGGAAAGTTGTCTAATGATGTTAATCGATTAATTCCATTGGCCACACAACTTGAAAATGTCAGAATTGAAATGATGAAACACTATGGGCGATCATAACTTTACAGAATGAGAATGTTGAAATAAAGGGTTGCATATTACTATTCAGTATTTGAGAGTCATCGAGAACACAAGTCGAATCCCTAAGGTTCGGTTTGTGTTTGTTTTGTTTTTCATAGTAAACATGTACATAAACTTTGCCGCTATTTTATGTCTTTGCCCAAACTGTGCCGCTGAATATAGATATTGTGCAAAAGATCTAAGTGACTTGGAAAAACAGGTTGAAAATACTCAAATTGAAAATCAAAAAACGAGCATATAGAAATCTATATTACCCTTAAGGGTGTGCGAACAAAAATAATGTTTACCCCTAGACATTTTTTAGCTTTACAAACGGCTTTTAGAGCGTTTAAGGAGTACGAAAAAAACTAGTAAAGTTAATTTTTTGTGTCGACGGCGTTCAATATATAAAAATAAGTCAACAAACAATTGCAAATATTAACAAAGATATTTCTTGTTAAGAAAAATCACAATTAGGTGTTTATCTTGGCGTTTTCAGTAATCAAAAAGACATAAGATTGCGATCAAGTATTGATAAGTTTATTTGCAGATGATATAATTATTTCAAACAAAATGATTTAGGGTGTGCCTACGTGATAAAAACGTCGATTCGCTTTTTTGAAGATATACCAGTAAGAGCCGTTTGGGATGACGATACTTTCAAATGGTGGTTTTGCGCTGCGGATATAGCGGAAGCACTTACAAAAAGCACAAATCCGCGTTCGTATTGGAACGCTCTAAAACGCAGGAAAGGCGAGTTGTCGACAATTTGTCGACAACTGAAATTAACCGCTTCCGACGGCAAAAAATATATGACCGACGTCGTTGACGATGAAGGTGTAAATACCATTATTGCACTTATTCCTAGCAAAAAATCGCTCGTGTTCGAGAAGTGGTTGAAGGGAATGGGATCGTCAATTGACGATAAAAGCAAGCAAAAAGCATACGAATTGTTCGAGTCGGGTATGATAAACGAAATCGAAGTCGGCACCGTAAAGGGATTGCAACAAATACACTCGTATATTTTCGGCGGATTGTATGATTTTGCAGGACAAATCCGCACGATGAATATCGCAAAGGGTGGTTTTGCATTTGCGCCGGCAATGTATTTGCAAGACAATTTGCGTCAAATTGAGAATATGCCCGACGATACGCTTGAACAAATTGTTGACAAATACGTCGAGATGAACGTTGCGCATCCGTTTATGGAAGGCAATGGCAGAAGCACACGTATTTGGCTCGATTTGATTTTGAAAAAGCATCTCAAAAAATGCGTTGATTGGAGCAAAATCGACAAAAAGGCTTACCTTACGGCAATGCAGGAAAGTCCTGTGGATTCATCGCATATTTACGAACTTATAAAAGGTGCATTGACCAACGATATAAATAACCGCGAAATCTTCATGAAAGGAATCGACTACTCTTATTATTACGAGCAAGTTGATGAGTAATATTATCTTATATTCTCATTGTTACAACATACGGTTGCGGGACTAATGCTTGGTAGTTGTGTGGTCTAAAAATATGAACTGCATAATTTGATAGTAAAATGATATGTTCAACTGCGGTTGCTTTCTGCGCACCAAACAAGAATAAAACGAACCCGAGAGACAATCTTGAGTTCGTTTTGTTTTTTACAAGGGATTATTTCGGACTAAAAATTAACCTATAAAAACATCACAACCTTTAACCGAGTGTTTGAAACACTCGGTTTTTCTATGCCGTTTTGCCGTCCGATTTATCGCCTTTCGTCTACGTTTGTAACTCATTTTTATTTGGTATTGCCGTTCGGCTGTGGGCAAGGAGCATAAGCCGAAACATTTCAAATGCGAATACTGTTACAATGGAATATGTCAACGGTCAAAGCCGTTTGAGCGAAAAATAGTGTAAAAATAAAAAGAGCCAAACTGCTATGAGTCCGACTCCATATAAATGCTCTCGCAATATCCGCCACTATTTTTCCGTGCCGTTGATATATTCGCTGACTTATGCGACGATAACCACCACGAAGGGCAAATAAGATACTATTGATTTTTTTTGCAAGAGGATTTATTATATGTAATAGTTATTACCGTACAACATAAATAAAGAATAGGATGAAGGTGTTAAAAATCAAAACGGATTGAAAAAATCCAATTGATTGCCAATGGTCTACCTGCATCGGTCTAATAGATTTTTTTACGGCGACCGACGGTAAATCAGGTCGTTTTTTACATACAGGGGAACTTATGATTCAGATAATCGGCGTTATCGCCACTAAAAACAGGAACGAATTATTAAAGAGGGCTCTTATGTCGGCTATCAATCAAACACGCAAATTAGACGAGTTGATAGTCGTGTCGGATTCTGATGAAAGAGACTTTCAAAAAGATAGGGATCTATGCGAAGGTAAATGCATATTTCTTAGAGATCGATACACAAGAAATTATGCCGGAAATTTAAATACGGCCATTGACAATATCGTACTAAGACATTTGATTCGCAACGATGAAAATGCCGACTATATTTATATTGCTTTTCTTGACGACGATGATTCTTGGAAATCAAATTACATAGAATCTTGCTATTTAAAGTTGAGCAGTAAGCCGGATTTTGTCGTGTCTGGATTGAATTATTCTTCCGAAGGCAAGGCGTTCCCTTTAAGTGTGCCGACTTATCTTGAAAAAACTTCTTTTTTGGCTAAAAATCCGCATATTCAGGGATCCAATACGTTTATTAAGTTGAGCACTCTGTTAAAAGCCGGTTGCTTTGACGAGGCTTTAAATTCGACCACGGATAGAGACTTTTTTACTCGTGTAATGATGTTGAACCCTAAATATGAAATAATAAACGAAATTTTAGTAGATATCGATGCACATAATGACCGCTCAAGGCTTACCAACAATAATGCAGGTAAAAAAGAAAGCCTTTCATATTTTTATTCGAAATATGAAGGGCTAATGGATTCTGAGATTAAACTGCAATTTTTTGAGCGAGCGAATCGGTATACAGAACTTTCGGAAGAAAGCACAACCGATAATTTACCGCATGAATCAGTAAAAACTTGCATTAGACAAAATTGTGGTGGTTTTAATAAACGCGTCGTTTTTGGATTTATCGTGTCAGATGAAAAGTTAGGGCTGAGACTGTTAAAGTCTATCTCCGATTTAGAAGGCATTGATAAATCAATTGTGTTGCTGTGCAATATTGAATATCCGACGCAGCAATTTATAGATGTCGTCAAAGAAATCAATGCTAAAATAGTTTTATTAAGAGAAGCCAAGAAAACAGGATTAAACATAGATTGCCTTAGTTTTGCCTTTGATTCCTTGCGTAAAGACGGTCAAATAAAGGATATTACGATTTCGAGAACCATACTTCACAAACTTTTGAAGACGTATAGCGACGAGGACGATATTATATGGGTTTTAGATGACGATATGGATTTTAAGTATTTAACGAGGGTTGATTCAGAATTTTGCGAATGCCCCTTAAATGTTGTCGATATTCTGTCGAGATATGACGGCAAGGCTGATGTTGTAATCGGCTCTTATTCGGGGGATGCTCCGCTGCCGACTCTTTCGACATTGAGAACATCGTTATTAGATTATGTCTATAAAGTTTACCTTAACAAGACCGAACGCTACAGGACCGACATATACGATATCAGAGACTATTATTACGATTTATCGGATAGCCATATCGGTTTGGAAACGCCCTTGAAATCCTACGCCGAGTCGTTGAACGACGTGTTTTCGGGGAAAGCAACGTCAAGAAAACTATTTGTGAGCGAAATGTCGGAGTTTACGCCATATTGCAGGGGTGGGAACACTATTATCTTCAATAGAAGAGTATTAGATATTCCGAATATTTCACCACGATTCGGCGATTTGATTGCAAGAAGAAGCGACTATTTCTGGGTAGAACAGGCAAAGAAAAACGGGTTTAACATTATTGGTTCTTCATTCGCCACATTGCATTCCAAAATAAAAACCGATTTCGAAATAGAGAAAGAAGCGGATAAATTGTTAAAAGACCTGTTGGGTTCTTCGTTTACAAAAACAATAGAGTCGGAACTTCATGAAAGCAGGGAATCGTTTTATAAAACCTTCAAACAAATTTATGAGGAGCGATTAACAAGAATCTATGATTCTTTTTGCAGAATTACAGGGTTATTAAGCATAGCCGATGCCGATTCTTATAAAGGAATGAATCAGGGTTTTATCAACAGATTCATTAAAAAGGCTAAATATTACCTGTATGAACCAATGGTAAGAGCCGCCTATGACGTTGTCAGAAACACTGTTAAGAAGTATGAATTAACGGGAAAAAAAGAAAAAATAATCTCTGTATTCGGCGAAGAATATAAGCCGTTGGGAAATGGGCAAGAAGGCGTTGCCCTATTGAAAGGCGATTCGACAATCGTTAAGGTGTTTTATGAACCGCAAAATTTTGAATTTCTTAAAGCGCATTCCACAAATTTCAATAAATGTGAGCAACTTAATAGGATTTACTTTGAAGATATTCACGGCTATTCGGTTTTAAGTTATAGCCAAAACGGGGAAATCGAGCCATATGAGAAAGGACATGCTAAGGAACTAGTCTCGCTATTATGTTTCCTAAAAGACGAAGGCTTAACTCTTTCGAACGTGAAAAAAGATAATTTCATATTGCTTAATGGAAAATTGAAATTTATAGACTATGGTAAGAACATCATAAAATTTACCGAAACTGATTTCGATAGAACTGTTAAAAGAACGTTTGAAATGCTAAAATATCCCGCCGTTATCCAAAATGAGTTTACCGAACTAATCGAAAAAGATTATATGGGCGATGACGCAGAATTGCTTTTCGGCATAGATAAATTTATAAAACTTTTCGGCAAAAGAGAAAAGGAAGCGATACATGACGGAATGGTTATAGAGAGAATAAAAAAATATTCCCCGAAAACAATTCTTGATTACGGTGCCGGAAAATGTAAAATCATGAATCGTTTAAAAGATGATGCCGACTGTTATGTGTTTGACGTTGATACGGAAACATTGCACTCAAGAGCCGATAGAGGCGTAACTATCATTGATTCTATAGACGCTTTTAATAAACAAGTTGATTTGGTGATTTCAAATCTTGTTTTGTGCAATGTAACGGAAGAATGGACAGATAAAATTCTTGCCAACATAACAAAAATTCTTAAAAGTAACGGGCATGCAATTTTAAGCATCTGTGATCCTTTCTTCGATTCTATCAATAACACCGAACTGAGAAGTAAAGGATATTCCGGCGAATATAAAGAAAATACTTTTTACACAAAAATCGGATTGTATGGTCCTAAGGAAGATTATCACAGACCCTTTTCTTACTATGAAAATCTTCTTAAGAGACATGGATTGGAAATTATTGAAGTTCTTGAAACAGAAGGAGTAAACGCCGATACATTAAACCCGATAGGCGAACATCTGGTTTTTGACGTCGTCAACAGGGGCATACACTCTCTAAACGAGTGTACTTTAATGATAAAAACATGCCCGATGGATTATGAAATAGTAATCCCTTGTATAAAACAAATTATTCATAATTTGGAGAACGGTTGTCGATTCAAAACGAGACTTGTTTCGGTAGATTTGTTTGACGGGGAAAGGAACAGAAGATACTCAAATGATGACAAGTCGAAACTTTTAGAAAATCTACAATATTTAAAAGATAACGGAATGATAGACGAAGTTGTCTTTTCCGATAGTCATACTGTCTACACTGAATGGTTTGGTGAGAATTCCGAGCATAGTCATAGTGAAAACGGTCAGCAACTATTGGCAACTCTAAACGGTTTCGAAAATGTCGATACACAATATGTATTTCAAACAGATATAGACATTCTTTACAAATCTTCTTTTTGTGCGCTTGAAAAGGCTTTTGAGGATTTCGTAAGTTCTAAAGCTATAACCGGGACAATCGGGGTGTATCGACAAGAATCCCTCTATCCTTCATTAGGGAACAGAACAGAAGTCCGGACTTGTTTTATAGACTTGATTGCTCTCAAAAAGAAACTTCCGATAAAAAATTATAAAAATGACAACGGTCAGTTTGTTCTGCCTTGGCACAGAGCGTTGGACAACGCGTTGCAAAAAAATGAAAGCATTCGTTTTGCACAAAAAGACCTATGTTTTGTTCATCTTCCGAATTCAATGAAAAAACATAATTTTATAAGCGCATACTTACTCGGAAATATTCCCGAAGAACAAAGAGGGAACGTTGATGCTGTAGACAATATAAAATTATGGTATCCTAAGGCCCAAAGGGACATTGTTGTTTTTTCCAGAGGAAAAAACGTAGGTGTAGAAAAGTTAAAAAGGCTCATCGGTTCTCTGAAAAATCAGAGTTGTCAGGATTTTGATTTTGTTTACTTCGACGATTGTTCGGATTTCAAAGAACAAGAGTATCTATACTGTCTTTCAAAATATGACTTATGGTGTAAAAATCATATGATTTTGATTGAAAATATACATTCGGTCGATTCATTAGCAAATTTTGACACCGCTATGAAATTTATCGTTACAGATCCGAATACAATAGTGATTAACATTGACGGTGACGACGCTCTATTAACGTCCGATGCAATTGCAATAATACAAGAATCGTATAAAAACGGCGCCGATATGACGGTCGGCGGTTGCTTCAGGGCCGACAAACCGACAAGAAGATATTCAATAGATTCGTTCAAGAAATCTTGGGAACGTAACGGCGATAATATATGGCTTCATCCAAAAACGTTTAAAAGATATTTAGTAGACTATATAGGTGATTTTCTTCAAGAAAAAGGGAAGTATCTAGATGTTCATACCGATTATGCGATACTCTTGCCGATTGTCGAAGCGTCAAAGCACCCGATAGAGATTAAAAAGAAAATTTATTACTTCGAGCCGTCGTTAGAAAATAAAACGGAACAGGCTCAGTATGAGACGCAACACAAAAAAGAAATATTGGAAAAACTTTTTCAAAAAGCAAAAAGGAGATTTATGAAACCGATTATATCCGTTATAGGCGATGCCGCTATAAACAGTGATGATCCCGAATACTTTCTTGCCGAAGAAGTTGGCAAACAATTGGTTGATGCAGGGTATAGAGTTCAGA
>ERZ779830.55-NODE-55-length-29024-cov-2.95751_pt1 | contig 29024 bp, 27 predicted proteins | sample MGYA00511251_ERZ779830 | MGnify/ENA primary metagenome ERZ779830 (study PRJEB29588, sample SAMEA2146731) | human gut metagenome | biome: human gut; feature: human-associated habitat; material: faeces | place: Denmark | collected 2008/2010 ... | reverse complement strand
AATGCTCAATTTAGTTGTTTGCTTCCCTAATTAAGTTTTCGGACAGCCTCCCCCATATCTATTTTCACTTGTACCAATTGCCCTCCTAGCAAGAACCAAAACAATGCAAAAAAAGGAACGAAAGGAATATGAAGATACGTAAGTCCAAAACATATCATAATCAAAATCCACCTAAGATGTTTTAAAAGTAAATACAAAATTGGTGACATTGCAACAATCAATATCAAATCACGTAAGAACCACAACTGAAAAGCACATGGAGTACCGCTACCTGAATCATAAAAGATACTACAGATAATCTGATGAAAAGGCTCCCTAAAGAGTGGCATTACGGAGCCATTCACATACTTTGATATGCCAGGCGTAATCGCAATCATTACTCCAAATAAAACAAAGAACAAACATCCAATAATGTATGGTACTAATAATGTTCTTATTCTTTTTTGGATTTTAGCATAAACAGACTTCATTCCATTAGGCACCTTCAAGAAGAAAAGATATCCAGATATGGCATAGAATAAAGGTACTGCACAACGACCAAACATACCGGATATAAACTCCTGACATCTATAATTCCATACCATTCCTTCGATTTCATCTGAATGAAAACCAGAATGAATATAGAGTACAAATAGAATGGAAAAGAGAGAAAGAACTCTTAACTTATCACTGAGAAACTGTGTCATACTACTTCAGTAATGGCAAAACATTTTCACGTGGGAACATATCCAACAGACCTCCATTTGTTATATTCACCAATTCTATATTTCTTTTTTTGCAATAGTCAGCAAGTCGATTCAAATCATGTAAATGACGAGAATGCATTAAAAGGTCCACAACAAACTGTTTTGTAGATTTTCCTTCAAGTTCCTTGTCGTTACCATAAAAATGACTATCAGCCGACTTTACCATTTCATGACCTATGCCAGTCGCATCAAATCCTGCAAAAAAAATTTTATCATATTGCTGCTCAATTCCAAACGAGAAACATTCTCCTGATACTCCCAGATTATAAAACGGCAGAATATTCTTTGACCAATATATCTTTGTACCTTTTTCTATATAAGGTCGAAATATTGGATTCGTATACCAAGCTAGTGGCAAGATAATAGTAATATTTGGCGACAAACTTACAATTTCATCTATCCAACTTACCGGCCAAACACCCTTAAGCATCTTAGGATCCACAAACACATGATATTTAGGCTGCAATTCTTTAAACATAGGATGCATAAAACCGCGGTTTACAAACATCGTATCCTTTCCTTTTAAGACCGATAAGTCCTGAGTCTTTAAAGAAGGTGCATTTAATAAAATATATAAGTCTTTACCTTTACCCATTAAAGGCTTTGAAAGCATTTGACGATGTACTTTTGTCAAAGTTGGGTTAATGTTATTTTTCATATGTCTAACATTCTCAACCATTGAAACTATAAAGTCATCCTTTTTGATCATTAAATCCCAAAATCCCATTATTTATCTTTTTACACGTCCACTAATATTACCACTCATCAAAGCCTCTACATCATCTACAGTAGCCCAATTGAAATCACCTTTCAACGTATGCTTATAAGCACTAGCTGCAGTTGCAAAGTCCAAAGCTTTTTGATTATCCTCATAATGAAGCAATCCGTAAATCAAGCCTCCCATGAAAGAATCACCACCACCAACTCTATCTACGATATCCGTGATATCATACTTGGCTGACTGATATAATTGCTCTCCATCATAAAGGATACCACACCAGGTATTGTGATTGGCATTGATGGCACCACGTAGTGTTACTGCCATCTTCTTGCAACGAGGGAATCGAGTCATCATCTGCTGACAAACGGACTCAAAAGTACTCTGATTAATATTTCCTTGTGTATTGTCAGCATCAAAGTTCTTTGGCTTGATACCAAAAACCTTCTCGCAATCTTCTTCATTACCCATAATTAAATCACATCCTTCAACCAAAGCTGGCATCACTTCTGAAGCGTCCTTGCCATAGTTCCAAAGATTGCCACGATAATTGATATCACAAGATACCATTACACCCAATTCATTTGCTACTTGTATTGCTTTCAAACATTCATCAGCTGCATTTTGTGATAAAGCAGGTGTAATACCCGTCCAATGGAACCAAGTCGCATCTTTCAATATCTCATACCAATTGATACTACCAGGCTCTATCATTGCTATCGAAGAATATTCGCGATCATAAAACACCTTGGATGGGCGCATGTTACTACCTGTTTCCAGATAGAGAATGCCCATTCTCTTGCCAGAACGCTGAATATGGTCTACGCCTACACGATGACCACGTAATCCCATTACACAACGTTCTGCTATCGGATTATCTGGCAAGCATGTAATATAGTCTGTAGATACTCCATAATGAGCAAGACTAACTGCAACGTTAGCCTCTGCTCCTGCATAACTAACATCCAGACTATTGCTCTGTATTAGCTTGAGATAATCAGGTGCGCCTAAGCGCACCATGATTTCTCCAAATGTTATTACTTTATTTGTTTTCATACAAGTTCTTATACATAATTTCTGCTATAGTAAAATCATCCTCCCAGTCAATGTCCTTTGAATGAATCTCATCCATCACATGAAGGAGAACTTTATTACCTAAGCGATTCTTCAATTCTGTATAAACCTCTCGTTTTGCAAGGAACATTGTATGATTGATTTCATACAAAGGCTCCAGATCCTGAGTACGCGGCCAAGGAATATCCGTTGTATTATTCACCAACTTCCCCTCTTTATTCAACAAGAAGTTTTTCAGTTCTGTTACACCAACCAGCGAATCATAACCCTCATTGAGTTTGGAGAGATATAACTCTATACCCTTGTCATATTCTTCTGCACCTGCCAAAGGAGTTGTAACATGTCCCCAAAGAATGTGGTTTGCATCCGTAATGGTTGGAACATAACAAATCAAATCCTGCAAATTAGTAGAACTAAGACAGAGTTCATCAGGTCTTGGAATAATACGCAATCTTTTATCTGATGCATATTTTTGCGCTACTTCCATACACTTTTCATCATTGGTAGAAAGAATTATCTCATCTATCAACTTAGTCCCCAGGAGTTGTCTTATCTTATTTTCAATAAGGCCTCCATCCATACCAGCAAAAGGGCGAGTATTTTTGTTCTTAACTCGTTCACTACCCTTGCGGGTTGGCAAAAAGAATGCTATTTTATCCATATTATATGTATTGATAAATTGATTTAACTTCTAATTCTTTATACAGTGTATCTGTCAAGGAAATCAATGGCTTCTTGAAATAAGAAACAAAACCAGTAAATAAAGTTCTATTCTCATTAGTCAAGTCCATTTCCTTTTCAGAAAGGACTTCACCCTTATAGCCATCATATCCAATGACAAAAATATCTTTAGCTTCCAAATCCAATGCTATTTGTAAAGCAATAGCTGTACAAGAATCTAAATAATCCTGGGTGAATACAATGTCTTTTAACTCAAAAGTTGAGTCTTCCGCAAAATCAGGAACTTCAGTTCCCATCTTTCTCGGAAAAGGAGCCAAAATACACTTACCATTGAATTCACTCGCTTTAATATTGCGTTTCATTCGCTTTGCCTCATTTCCTACGAGACAATAATATTTATCATTATCTATATCAAGATAAGAAGCAGCATGACGGCAAGTTGCAAAAACTACAGCTACAGAAGGATGAGTTTTCAGATACTCCTTGATAGCTTCTTGATGCTCAATTGCAGAATTGCCACCTCCAACAATCAAAACCTTATCTGTTGTTTTTGCATCTAAAAGAGGATAATGCGCATTATCAGCAACACAATTACGTTTGTTATCCAAAGCTCTAACGATGCTATTGAAACTATATGCTCGGTTGGTTACCCATTCCATCACTTCTTTCTGAGGAATTCGATTAGCACCCGAAATCATATATGGAAGATTGGTTCCCCACTGATATTTATCAAGCAATGGCTGGAAGTTGGAGACATAATCGCCTAAGACATTGAAATCAACATCCAAGCCTTCATTTTTAAGATAAGTTAGAAGTAACTCCATATTCAGATTACCAGCACCTCTTCCCATACCCAAAGCTGTAGCATCAACAAAGTCTACACCGCATTCAATAGCAGTCAAAGTATTAATCAGGCCGAGCTGCAAGTTGTTGTGTCCATGGAATCCTACAGCACAAGTGGTATTTGCCTTTACTTTTGCCGTAATTTCTCTTACTTCAGAAGGAGTAATACCACCGAATGAATCTACCATACAGAACAAATCTGCAACTCCATTGATTTCTGACAGATTATCCAAGAATCCCTTATACTCTGTACTCCATTTTGACATATACATAGTATTGAATGCCACTTCAAATCCCATAGCCTTTACGGCCTTAGCCAAAACAACAGCACGCTCGAAGTTCTTTGGATCTACAGCCAGACGAACCATGTTGGCTAATCCCTTGATAGGAGTAAGAAGCTCATCCAAATCTTCTGGTAATGTGCTTTTTTCATTCAACATTACCGCAAGTTTCTTGTTAGAGCTCTTACGTAGTTTCTTCAATATGGAAACTGGCGTATAACCAAACTTTCCCATATACTCTTTCGTTGGTTTATTACGATAACCAACTTCCAAGTAATCTACAGGAAGTTTATTGGTTGTCTCGATATAAGTTTTGACAACATCAGAACTAAAATCCCAATTCGTATAGTAACCACCATCACGAAGGGTACAATCTAATATTTTTGTATACATAATTATCTCGTTATTATCTTCTTATAAATGTCTAAATACTGTTGAACAATAATATTCAATCTAAATCGTTTAACATTATCTAATCCTTTACCTACTAATACTTCAGGATGTTGAAATATCTTTTTATAACCTTGACGAATATCTTCAATACTTTCTGGATTTACAAGGATAGCCCCTTCTCCTGCTATTTCTCTCATTGGAGAGACATCACTTGTTAATACAGGCCTCCCTATGCTTTGGCCTTCAATTATTGGCATGCCAAATCCTTCATGCAAGGAAGGAAAATTAACGAAATCGCATTCTATATATTCATTAAGAATTTCTTCATCTGTCAAATTACATTTGTTTTCATATTGAATATGATTTTTTTTTAAAAGAACACTATCTTTTTCATTTAGTTTGCCAATAATAACCAATTTACATCGAATATTTTTTAAAGCTTCTAAAGTACGAGACAAATTTTTATGAGGATTTGTCCCTATATGTAGAATCCTGGGATAAGCTACATCAATAATTTTAGGGTGGTATATATAGTCATCACCAATAGGATCGTAAACAACAGCAACTTTGCTTTCCTTAAAGCGGACATATTTTTCAGCTTCTTTTTTACTCTTATTCGAAATGAATGTCGTAAAAGAAGCTAAAGGAAGAGTACGTATCCAAAATAAATATTTAAATATTTGTTTGAAACTCTTTTTATTATTTGCATAAAATCCCAAATCATGAACTGTTACAACAGTTTTGCACCCCTTAAGAAAGGGTATCAGATAGTATTCTGCACCCGTTATATGGATTAAATCATATTGTTCTTTGCGAATAGATTCCCTTGCAAATTTAATATTCATAATTAAAGATCGAATAGAATAATTCGCACAGGGCAATTCTATGCTATCAACATCACAAAATTTACGGAGCTCTTGTTCTATTGGTTTAAAAACTTTGCCAATAGAAAAACCCATCTTCTTATTTCGATAAATCAACAATATCTTCATTTTAGCTCAATTATTTTAAAATGTTCGAGTAAGTACATCGCAATCAATGTTAAGAAAGAAGCAAAAAACCAAGAAAAGTTGCTATTTACACCACCTTCAACATTCCATACCAATGATATCATTAAAAATGAAATATAAAATGGCACAAAATTAACATGCATTACTTTTTTCCAAAAAATTGAATATACATTATACAGACTAAAAAGAAAGCTATATAAAACAGCTGCAAAAATAAAACCCAGATAATGGAATTCTCCATAAGCATGCAATAAAAATGAATCTGCTTGATCAACATACCTTTTAGTCATTGCCTCTAAAGTTGGCTCTGGTCCATTTCCTTTATTGGGATTAATAACCTTAGGTAAAGCAACATCAACTGCCTGATATGTTAGTTCACCTATTTTCGGATTAGGATTATTTTTTATAAGATCATAAAGCGCAGTATAGAGTCCCAGACTTCTGTTTGAGGTAGCACCGGCAGCAGATTCATCTGTATCACGATAGTTCCAATTATCTACAGCATTTGAAACAATCTCATATAATGATTCTATAGGATTATTAACATCAAACATAAAGTTTGAACTTCTCATCACATTATAAAACGGAAAGTAAATCAAATAAAAAGCGATACCAAATCCTGCCAATATTCCTAAAAGTTTCTTGGTTATTGCTTCTCTATAAGTACTATAAAGTACTAAAAATAAAAAAAGTATTCCCAATAAAAAAACTCTTCTCAGGAAAAAAATCAGCATGATAAAATATGCTAGTGCCAATACAATGTTAGTTTTATCTAACTTTTTATATTTATAAGATAGTATAAGAGACATAGAGAAAAAGATTCCAAGAAAGTTCCATACTACTCCCCAAATTGACACTGCAGCCTTAGTTTGATAATCAACCTCTACTCCCAGTTCTTCTACATGCAGAATATATGTGGCTCTAGGAAGATAAAATACCAAAGAAACTATTATAGCTATGACTAATAAAGCTTTTCCTATTAAATTTACCTTTACCTCTTTATACTGTGCTATATATTTAGTTATATTTACAAGATTTATTTTATTCGCATTTTTATTATGCCAAAACAAACTCAAGGCAAGAATTGTAATAATGAACGAGAAATAATAAATAAATTCTTGAAAAACTATACCGTCATCCAAATTTAACCTTTCTCCATATATCAATGGATTTATAACAAAATTTAGAGTATGGAACAATATTACCAAATCAAAGAGATTTAAATCTCTCTTTTTAATTAGCAAATTCAAAGGGTATAAGAATGGTAATAAAGCAATAATGGATAATACTATAAGAACCATAAATCAATACTGCGTTAAAATAATACTTAATCGTCTATAATTCAATAACTTACAAAAGAAACACTTATAAAAAGTTGACTAATTCGCTGATTTTCTGCAATTTTATGAATTATAATAAATACAATATTGCATTAATACAGGACTTGAAAAAGCCAAAGTGTATTGTTTGGCTCTTACTTAATAAGACAATGGTTGACATCTATATCAGTGTCCTTAAGCGTTATCGAAAGGAACTTCTTTAACTCTTACCCTTCATAGTTACAGATACTTACTTATCTACAAGTACATTTGACAATGGGATAAAAGAAAAAAGGTTTCTCTTGGATAAGTCGCATTCGTGACAATGCTTGCCTTTTTAAAGTCTATAAAGGTCCACTTACAGAAAATGTGACACCCCAAAGACCAAAGTTGGCAAGATTTACATGAAGAGTCTTTACCTCACTATTCTTCTCAACAGAGACCTCACTTTCTGGTGAAGAGATACTACTTTTTTACTACAGAATTAGGTTCCTGAACAATTTCTATTTTTCTATACCAAAAGCTATACCAGTCATATAGAGTGCCAAGATATAATAAGTGAAAATTCGATTTTACTTTCTCTACAGATTATCAACACCTATCTAGTGAGACGTTTTTTAAAGCATGTGGGTACATACCGAACCGAACTTTAATTAGCAAGTTTTTTTAAGATTTCTCGTGCATTCAGCGCAAATCTACTATGCAAATAATTGAATTATTAGCGAACTGTTGGATAAATTTACTGTTATAAATAAACCTTTTAAAGGTCCTATAAAACTACATTTTCTTAGTATGATTCATCGTTTCTGATAAAATATTAATATTCTCCTTCCCATATTTTAAATCAGGTTCCATATAGTTTCCTTCACCCCATTCATTCCAAGATTTAAGCATAATAACTTTATTTCTCTTTTGTTTTGTCAAAGATATGACTTTATCAACTTGTTCTCTCCATAGCTCAGGAGTGCAATGATTGAATACTAATGAATTTTTACCTCCACGTGGACTATGATCCCAATTTGGAATCAATGTTGGCAATACATCTTCCTTATCTTCATACCCTTTTTCCCATATTATTTCATTTATATGTTTATAATCAACCATATTAGGACAACCAGTGAAGATTCGTTTTACTTTATTTATAATTCTAGCTTTAGAGAAACCCTTATAAAGTTCACGACATCTTGTTGTTGGGCCTATATTAACTGCATCAAAGCCCATATTGCGTAATATGTCACATTCCTCTTCATTACGAGCATGAGCAACGAAATAAAAGCCTTCAGCAATTCCTGATGTAGAAATCAACTTGTTCCATGTCTGCATGAATTGCTTGACATCAGGCATATCCAACGGACGATAAATCAAAAAGAAAGGCTTATCATCTATACGAATATATCGCTGGTCTTGGAAGGCAACCTTGTATGCCTCAAAATGTTTTATATTATCTTCATCAGAATAAGTTTGCTCAATAAGAGTCTTACCAGTAACACCATCTTTACTCCATAATTTAGCCATCCAACTTTCATTTGCCCAACCTAAACAAAATGGAAAATCAGGCTTACCAGATAACAACACCTCTTTAAATGGACGCTCCATCAATTCTGTGCCATTAAACCAATAATGCCAATAACAAAAACCATAAACACCAGCCTCTTTGGCCAATTGAGCCTGCTCTTCTCGAACCTCAGGCAAACGAAGATCATAAAATCCCAAATCAGAAGGAATCTTAGGCTGATAATGTCCTTTAAATAAAGGCTTAGCCTTAGCAACATTTGTCCACTCTGTAAACCCTTTTCCCCACCATTCATTATTCTGTTTAAATGGATGAAACTGAGGAAGATAATAAGCGATAATTTTAACTTTTTCCATTATATTTTATTTATTTCATTCTTTACATTATTTACTTTTGCTACATATTCTGGAATTATATTTTCTAAATGTGTACGTAGCTTTTGATAATTTGCCAAAACAAATTTAATAGAAGACAATAAATCTTGATTCGAATCTATTTTTTTGCTATTTACTACCATTTCATTCGGTAACTGTAAGTCTTGCGCTATACCAACAGATTTAATGGAGTAGCCTATTGCTATAGCAGGAACACATGTAGAATAAGCAGAGATAACAGAATGAGTTCTGCCTCCAATAAACAAATAACATTGTGATATAACATACCTTATCTGGCAATAGTTAAGTTTTGAAGAATCTAATATAGAGACTCTTCCTGTACCTTTATAAGCATCATAAACTGATTCTGAAATTCTTCTATCATCTTGCCCACTCCATAAAACATGAGGGACCAAAAGAATCTGATAATCTGTTTGTTTAACTAGATAGTCTATAGCTACTTTTACTGATTTACCAAAATCAGTTGACTGTAAATCATAAGAACCAACCACATAATTGGATATATTAAGTCCAATTACCTTCTTATCTTTGCTAAAGCATTCTGGTAAAGGACATACCTCAGGCTCTAAAATAAATGCTGGATCTGGAGCCAAACAAACATTCTGACACCCAATGCTTTTTAGTAAATCTGCAGTTAAAGATTCTCTAGCATAAATCAAGTCAAATTTTCTCAGTGTTGCTATTTTTTCATCTGTTAAATTGTTCTTGCCAATAGAGCATCCCCACAGACATGTTTTCAAGCCTTTAGATTTAGCCAAATCATTAGTGTATATAACTTGGTTATTGTCATAACACATCATATCTCCACCTGTAGATAACATTACGCCATCATTTGGCATTGAAGATATAAATTGCTTGTAATGATACCAATATGTAAGTGGCTTAAAATAGTCACCAAATAAACATGCAAACTTTCTAAATAGTCTAAACGCAAAAGACTCTTTTTTATCGACATGTAAAGTGCAATATTTATCAATACCTAGAAACTTATCTAGGTTAACATCTTTAGATAGCGCATAGATGTTTTCCTTCCCTAACAACAAAGAAGTGGCTTTTGTTATAGCCTCACACCCTCTATTACCACCATCAAGATGAATTGGAAGATAATATTTCATATTTCTTATTTTTTAATAAGTTTAAAAATTCGTTTTAAATTACGAGATTTATAATAGAATAGAACAAATAGCAAAATAGCTATTATTAAAGTTCCTACACACTCAATTATAAAGTTTAATATTGTTGTACAATGAATACTTTTACAAGCATACCATGTTAAACAACTTGCAATTATCACATAAACATACTTAGAAAAATATTCCTTGAGCATATAGCTTATACTTACACCAAAAGATTTTTTTCCGACGCGAACCACATAAGGTGTAACATTTATGAACATTTTACATATAAATGGCGAAATCAATACACCCTCAAATCCCCAGACTTTTGCTAGAATAACAGAGAGGATGATATTTACGACACCTCCAATTACCTGTAAATCCCTACCTATAGTAAAGTACCCATTAGCAGTTCTAAATCGTTCCAAAACTTGACAAGAACAATTCGTGTACATATTCGCAACAATCAATATTACTATAAACTGACTTAAAACATATTCCTGACCTATATTGCCTACCCAAAGTTTAATCAATGAATTCAAAAGCTGAATCAAACATACACTTGAAATCATATATACTGCAGAAGTTACAAAATCTATTTTCTTGTAAATTTCAAACTGGCGCTCCTTCGTTTCTGTTGCAACAGCATTACCAATTCCAGCAGCAACAGCATTAAATGCCAACCCCATCAAAACTTCAACTTGCGTAACGATCATTGTATAATTACTATAATAACCCACAACTATTGTTCCAACTACAGCAGAAGTAACAATATTACTCACAGAATTGAAAAGTACTGACCCTAACCGAAAGACTGATACAGAATATATATCCTTAAAGACTTGTTTAACTTCATTTTTAGATAGCTTTTGAGAAACTGGTTCCGTCAAAAAAGGATATAATTTATCAATCTTATGGGAAAGACTCAAATTCTTTGCGATAACGACTATAACTTTAAAAAGTAAATACGCTATGAAATTACGGAAAACTAACAAAACAACAATGTCAACCAAGCAACTGATAAAGGTATATGCTACTTCTATCTTACCAAGCTGATATGTTTTTTGATTAGCATTTACAAATGTCTGCTTATAGGCTGCAAAGAAATAAGATACTGCAGATTGTAATACAAACAGAAAGAAAACCAAGTATAGATTTTCCGGTAGAGGCTGATCTAAATTCACCAAATACCGAAGAAAAGGCATTAAACTGCAACCCAATAACAGAATGACTATACCAACATAATAATAGCATTTCTTATAGAACTGCATGACAGCTTTCATACGTTCTTCATCATTTTCTGCTATTGGTTTATAAAGTAGGAACGCTATAGCAGAACCTAATCCTAACTCAGAAAGTGCAAGAAATGAAAGTATGTTAGTAAACAAGCCATTCAAACCAAGGTATTCTGCACCTAAAACATATATAAATACTGTTCGACTAGCAAATGACAATAATAATGTAGAAATACGTATTGCCACACTTGTCCCCATGTTCAGGACTGAATTTTTAGTTCTTGAATTAGCCATTTTTAATTATTGTAAATGAATTGCCCCCCCAAGAATTTGACCATATTTGCTACTCATGAAAAGAGCGGTTTGTAAAATATCTACCAATTTAACTTTGTTTGATGCTATAATGCCGTTATTTATAATAGAATGGTTTGCCAAGACATCTCCCAAACTCAAAGCCAACATCTCCATATTCTTCTTCAAAACAAAGGAATAATCAGAATCATCACTAATAAATGCTGTGCATATAGTTGCATACTGTTCTAATGGCACCAGATAAGAGACTTCTTCCTGTAACCATTGATAAATCCGATACATATCATCAGTCTTAGGATATTCTCCAGAAACTGTTAACAATGACATACTTTCATCTTTTCTATAAAGATTGACTATATGTGTAAATGGTCCTATTAGTTCTTTCGAGGCAGATGCTATATCTTCTCTTGACAACCCGCCTTTTATGCAAAGAACAGAAATAGAAACATTCTCGTTCTTCTGAATCTTCAATATTAAATCTTCAGGAATCGGTATGTTTGTAACAACTAAAAGATTACTCTCTGATAATGAGCCTCCAGAATAACTTTTTTCTAAATTCTGATAGATGTTTTCATCAACTATTGGATTAACATATTGTCGATGACAAATTATCTTTCTAATCTTATTAATAAAACTCATATTTATTACACTATTTCCATCGCTGATGCGATGACGGTTTTACCATTTAAATGTCTACCAACTGTAGAGGACAGAAAACAAATTACGGATGCAATCTCTTCAGGTATAGCAATACGCTTCGTAACACTTGAACAACCTGAGATATTCTTTCCAAAACCTTTATCACCCATCCTTGTAGCTACAGAACCAGGCGCAATACCAACAAACTGGACTCTGCCCTCATATTCTCTAGCTAACAATTTGGTATATTCTATGACAGCAGTCTTAGAAATTCCATAAGGGGTATGTCCAAAATGATTGGAGTATCCACAAATACTTGCAACATTAACTACTTGACCACAAATATTTTTTTCCAACATCTTATCAGCTACCAACTTTGAAGCTAAGACTGTACTTTTAAGGTTAGTATTAACTACCTCGAAAAAAGTATCAGCTGTTATGCCCCTAAACTTTCTGCTTCTATCTGTTTTTTTAAAAATTCCAGCACAATTAACCCATAAATCAATTGGTGAGATGGTAAACGCCTGTTCAACTCCATTTTTAACACTAGAAGGATTAAGTTGATCCATTACAATGTAACTAACTTGGCTACTATTATCATAGGTCAAACTTCCTACAGCTTCTTTTAGTTTATTTTCATTCCTTCCTGTTAGTATAACATTGCAACCTTCAGATAGAAAACGTTGCGCTGTTGCATAACCTATACCACTAGTAGCTCCAGTAACAACCACATTTTTCCCTTTTATTGTTCCACCAGTGACACTTGTAGAAGAATATGCTTGTCGCAAATGCTCATCATATATTAATGGCTTAATATCAACATACGTGAACAAAGACTTAATCTTACTTAATATACTCATAATTTACAATTTATCAACAGAAAGAACAGAATTATTAGCAATAATTCCATCCTTTATTAAATCTCCCAAAAAATGTCTCATAAACTTTTTACTTCCATATTTGTTAAGTTTAAAGCCACCATCACAATATAATTTATAATCGTAGCAGAAGTCTTCTTGTTTAAGATAATTATACAAAGGAATATTATTTAAGCGAGAGCTTTTATTCACAACAGACAAAAGAACCTTTTCAACAAATTCATCCGAGAAATTTCGTTGCAGCTTTGAAGACATAGGTGGTATAACAAATAAAGGTTTCCATTTTTTTGCCTTACAAAAGGCAACCATTTCATTAAGAGTATGCTCATTTGTACCTACACTTTCTTCTATTTTCTTAGGAATGTCTGTTGATTTTAAATCTTTCAATTTAAACATTTGTATCCAACCATTCGCAATATTCTCCATATTTTCATTGGCCAATGATGATGATACAGAAACAGGATGACGGGAAGTAACATCATCTATGCAATCAGTATCTATTATCAAACGGCCAAATTGCTTTAGATTTTTCAAACCTATAGGGAAAATATAATGCCACCATCGTTTAAACGAACATCTCAAGACTTTTGGCAACATTTTAAATGGCAAGATTTTATAGTAATTATTGGCATATAAAACCACCACCTCCTCCTCATTGCAACATGTAACACAAGCAGCAAGATTTATAACAACGATACAACCAGGAGCAAGATGGGTTTCATATTGCTTCATCAAGCGAAAATCACTCTGTAAAGCTTCTGCTTCCAAACAGAAATTAAATCCATTTAAACGTAATTCCTCAAAATTATTAAAAGCATATTTTGCATAGGTGCTACCAAATGCTACAATTCTCAAATTCTTTGGAACTCCTTGCAAATATCCTTTTATTGTAACATAACTGTTTTTATAAGCATTGGTACGCTTATATAAACAGTTTGCAAAAATGTATGCTACAAGCAATAATAGTATTATTATGTATATCATTACTCAACTTTTCCAATATGTCCTTCTGTTGCATTATCTCTATGATGTATTGTCGCAGGATTACCTATTACGATCGAATGAGATGGAACATCAAAATTCACAAAAGTATTAGGTGCAATAAGCACATCATCCCCTATGTTGATTCCACCGACAACCGTAGAGTTGCATCGAATACAAACATTCTTACCAAAATGAGGTGCTCCAGCTCGTTTACCACGAATATCCCGTCCAATAGTTACTCCATGAGTCAACATCAAATTACCTTCAAAAGTAGCACTACCATTTATGATAACCGTTCCCGGATGACCTATGATTAGTCCCTTAGGAAGATTCATATTTTCATATAATTGAATACCGGTCTTATGGCTAAACTTGACAAGTTTATGCATGTAATACCTAGACCAGACTGTACCCTGAGCAGCTTGAGCTTTCCTGTAATATTTCAAATATTTAATCTGAAACATTTTCATTTCATTATGACTCAACTTATCTTTTCCTCTAAACGAAGCATTAAATCTTAAGTCATAGTCATATAATTCTTGAAATTTGTCAATATCTATCTTCCAAAAATTAACTTTGAGCATTTTTTTTAAAACCATTTCTATCATCAATACATTAATTTGAACTAAGCACCAAACCTCGACAACATTGCAATTAATTTATTTTTAATTCTCTGCTTTAGCGGTGCTTTACGAATAGAACATAGATTCAAAAACGCTTCTTTGGAGTTTACATTAAGAGTTTCAAAGAAAAGTTTTCTATCTCCAGTTTGAGGTTTGTTTGTATTCAAATTACTATTTCCTGCAGCAATATCATCAATACTTACCTGAACACTGTCAATCTTGTCTTTTAAAATATTCCATAATTCAAGTCCTTTGTTACTGTGAACTATGACAGAAGACAAGCCTTTATTATCATTAATGTCAGGTGTACTATGATATACTCCCCAAGCATCAGCTAGTGTAAAATCACTAATTCTTTTAGCATTTTTAAAAGGACATTGAAAACAAGAAGGACGCATATTCCATGACAAGAACATACTTCTCAAATAGAGGTTATGCATTCCTCGTTCTTTAAATATACGTTTGTCTGTATCTACTCGGAAAGTAAATGTATCCCAACCAATGCTCTTTTCCTTAAAGTTTATACTTTTAATTTTTTCGCCTCCAAAAAAGGCAGACAAATATTTCTGCCATACTACATAAGAAGGAATACCCATACAAATAAGATCTATAGTATAAAGATTATCATAATCTTTCCTTAAAAATGATTTCAAACCTTCAACTTGACATGCCATTCCTGAGTAAAGAACTTTTCTACCTACCTTTAATTCATTTCTAATATTCTTAAATGTATCATTATCTGCCTTACATTGGAGATATTTTGAACCTTGTAATGCACAGAGTTCGTCTTTAGATTCAACAAATTTATGGACAACATTGAAATCATTGTCGTAGGCCGCACCTACGACCAAACCATCATTATCAAGAATCCATTCTGCTATTGGCGGAAATATGCTACCAGAAGAACTAATTAATCGTTGGCTATAATTCTTATTTCGGGCAGCAAATCCAATCTGCGCATCGCTATTTTTCTCACGAATACTTTTTCTATTCTCATATTGCAGAACAGGACAAACAGATTGACAAAGTCCGCAATCAACACATACTTCTTGACTTATAATTGGGTATTCAAAGCCTTCTGAATCCAATTGCATTGTTATAGCATGATGTCCACATGCAGAAAAACAAGCAGAACATCCACAACACTTATCTTTTTCTAATACTTCAAGCATATTTTTTACTTATCATATAGATCCACATTGATATCGAATGGAGTATCGAAGTCCTTCAACATCGCATGCTTCGTATCTTTCTCTGAGAGATTGGCATGCTCTGTTGGGATTTTCCAATCAATACCAAGGCTATCATCAAGGATAGAGATACCTCCATCAGCCTCTGGATGATAGAAGTTATCACACTTGTATTGGAAGACTGCTGTTTCTGAGAGTACAGCAAAGCCATGGGCAAAGCCTTTTGGGATAAAGAACTGGCGATGATTGTCTTCTGTCAGTTCTACAGCCACATGCTTGCCGTAAGTAGGGGAGCCTTTGCGAATGTCCACTGCAACATCAAGCACTCTACCTTTTACGCAGCGTACCAGTTTGCTTTGTGTGTAAGGTGGACGTTGAAAATGCAAACCACGCATTACGCCATAGCTGCTCATAGACTCGTTGTCTTGGCAGAAGTGAACACTGTGCCCCAGGATAGGAGAGACCTTTTCTTCAAACTCTCGCTCGCTGAAGCTCTCGAAGAAGTAGCCACGAGCATCACGGAAGAGGCGTGGCTCTATAATGAGCACGCCATCTATATCAGTTTTAATTATATTCATTGTTTTCTAATATTCTAAATTCTTTTTTAGTGTTTGATTTTTCTCTTCAAGTATTGAAAGGAGATACTTGCCATAGTCATTCTTCAACATTGGCTGAGCATTCTCTCTCAACTGTTCTGCGGTAATCCAACCTTGACGGTATGCGATACCTTCCAAGCAAGCCACCTTCAAGCCCTGACGTTTCTCCAAGACTTCAATAAAGGTAGATGCCTCAGAAAGGGAATCATGGGTTCCGGTATCGAGCCAGGCAAATCCTCTAGCCATGGTCTGCACCTTCAGCTGCTTATCCTTCAAGAACTCCTGGTTGACGGTGGTAATTTCCAACTCACCACGAGCAGATGGCTTGATATGCTTAGCTACATCTACCACCTTATTTGGATAAAAGTATAAGCCTACCACAGCATAGTTGCTCTTAGGATTCTCAGGCTTCTCTTCGATGCTCAGGCAATTGCCTTGCTCATCAAACTCAGCAACTCCATATCGCTCCGGATCACTTACACGATAGCCAAAAACGGTAGCCTTGTTATTCTGCTCAGCATCTACTACAGCCTGATGCAACATCTGGTTCAAACCAGCACCATAGAAGATATTGTCGCCTAATACGAGGCAAGCTGAATCATTACCAATGAATTTCTCTCCGATAATGAAGGCTTGGGCTAAGCCATCTGGTGATGGCTGCTCTGCATACTCGAACTTCACACCTAACTGGCTTCCATCGCCTAAAAGGCGTTTGAAACCTGGCAAGTCAAATGGTGTTGAAATAATGAGTATCTCACGGATACCTGCCAACATCAAAACCGAGATAGGATAATATATCATCGGTTTATCGAAGATAGGAATCAGCTGTTTGCTGATACCCTTTGTGATGGGGTACAAGCGTGTTCCGCTACCACCTGCTAATACTATTCCTTTCATATCATTATTATTTATTGATCAATAACATGTTTCGAAAACCTACCCGTTCCTTACCGTTAAGGAAGGTTCCACCTTTCTCACCAAGCCTCTCTTCAATAGTCTTTACGCCCCCTTCGGTTCCCCCAGTTCTGGGGGACAGAAACCCTCAGGGGCGAGAGGATGTAACCGCCCTCCGGTGCTCAGAACCGCTACGCTATAAGGTTGGCAGACAAATCAAAGGTCTCGCCATATTGTGCGGGATGGGACCGCCTTAAATGCGATGCTGGTTTGTCATTATCTAAAGACTGAGTTGACATTTTTAAATTAGTCTTCAGATTTATCACTTAATAAAGGAATATGTACTGGGGTATTTGGGTATCTTCCTATTTTTATCATTTTCACCAAATCGGCTTTTGATATGCCGAAAGAATCAGAAAGGTAATGCAAGTGAGGCCTGCTTCCTTGTACACCAGATTCCATCCCTTTCAAACCTTTATATGTTTGCAAAAAACAATGCCAATGACTACCATTATCGAAAATTCTCACAATCAGCACATCTGCTTGGTTTATAATTGTTCGCATTTGTCCCTCAGTAAGAGTAGTTTCACCAATATATTCTATGCTCCCATCATCTTTCATATGCATAAATGAAGGTAATTTCTCTTCTTTTACACTTTTAGGTTCACCTTGCCATGTATAATGACTAAACTTATATCCGCACTTTTCTGCAAAATCAAATATTGCAGCTAACTGTGCCTCTTTAAGCTGTACACCTTTCAACAAACGTATCTGATCTTTTTTGCTCAGTTCTTTTTGAAAGATGCTTTCAAAACAAGGATCGAACTTTTCACTTGAACAGGTCTCATACGTTTGTGTAGACATCATTAAAGCAACAACATCTATAATTTCATCACCAAAAGGAAAAGGGCAATTCTTGTCATTTTCAAGATATGCCTTCAATGCGGGAGCCATAGAAGATGCGTGAAATTTTATCATTGTCTCACGAAATGACGCATTTTCGACATCTTCCATATGATTAGCAATCAATTGCTTGTTACCATCTTTGTATTTATATGTTGACATCTGCTTTTGGTTTAAAATTCACAGTCCATTTATTCAACATCTCCTTCCATTCGTCCTTTGCCTTATCTTCTTTTCTCATATCTATAGCTTCTTGAAGAATTTTGAGACTTTCCTTGTCACCCATATCATACAAGATGCAAGCTTTATTCCAAAGGAAAGAAGACTTATAATCTGTATCAGAGACCTTAGCTATAGCTTTATCAATATTTCCAATAGCTAGAGGATAATTTTGAAGGTTCTGATAGATTTTTGCCACATTTTGATAATAGAACACGCTATCCTTATCATCAAAATTAGCAGAGAATTCTAAGGCTTGCTTCCATTCTTCTGCATCCATCAACAACTCTTGATAACGCTTACGCATGTAATCTTTGCTTCTTCCTTCTTCTTTTTTCTTCAAATTCAATAACTCAAAGTAATATTCTGCCTCTATAAAAATCGTTTTAGCCTTATCTGATTTTTTATCAATCTCCAACTTGTATTCTACAGCTTTCAAGTTAGCACAGGCCTGAATATACACGTTATCAGAGCTGGCAGCAGGTAGTTTTTGTAACAATTCAAAGGTTCTGCGCATAAACTCAGGTTTGATGTAAGCAAAAGAATAGGCAAATGAACCTAAAGTCGGAACAGCCTGATTGTTGAAGTTTAATAAAGAGTTCATGATTACATTTGAAAAGTTTTCGAAGTTACTCTCAATATACTTATCTTCTAAGTCTGAATAAGCTTTCTTTGACAAAAAAACAGAATAGCAAGCCAAGACAATTGTCAAAGGAACATCGTGCCCTTTGATATTATCATCCAATATAGTAGAAACATATTCCTTCGCCTTTGAAATGTCAGAAGGTTTCGAATTATGAGCGATTTTAGCAAGTTGCAACATGGTTGCGTATGCTTTAGGACGAATCATCAATGCCTTTTCAAAATATGGTTTGGCATTCTCTCCCTCCCTTAACTTTACATAGAGTTTTCCTATATGATGCAACAACTCAAATTTGATGTTCTCATCTGTAGTCTTTTTCAATTCTGATTCCAAGTCCACAATTATATTCTTTGCTTTCTCGCTAAATTCTTCCCTTTTGGTTGCAGACAATTCGATTTCATTTTTGTCTGCTTGCAGAAGGCAATCATACAAAGAATTGGCTGGTTGCAAAGTTAACTCGTTTATCAGAGACAGATATTTTAATGAATCGCTAAAGGTATTTTCTGCTTGAAGACGAGAATACAAGATGACTTTCTTTTGTTCCTCTGTCGTATCAACATTATGGTATACCTTATCTATAAAGGAAACATTATGATGAAACAAGGTGAAGAAAGGAATATCCTTCTGGTGATTTTTCTTATCCAAATAACATGAAAGCTTGTCTGCGAGTTCCTTCAAATCTGGTATATGCGCAATACATTTTATGGCATCTAAGACCACTTGGTGTATTCTAAATGTATAAGCATCCTCCTGTTGCAAGACAGAATACCTACATAGATATTTTAGTCTAATCCGATTAACTATCACTCGCAAAAAGTCAGACGATATTACTTGGCAATCTATATAAGACAACAGATTCAGTTCGGCAGCATATTTATCATAGATTTTTCTGACTATTCGCTCAGACAATCTTTGATTATGTTCATCCTCAAGATTTTGCAAAGCACCATCAGACAACAATTCACCAATAGGGAACAAGTCATCTTTCGCCGAGGCACAAATCATATTCACTGCCAAAGGATAACCTGCCACTAAAGTTACAAGTTTTTTTCTCTCAGTTTCAGATATACCAAGGCCAAAACTGTCTATATACTTACAGATTAGTTCATCTTCCATGCAAGGAAGTTTATATGTAAGGGCATCACTAAGACTTTGCTTCAAGCTGGTTATTATACATTTTGACTCATGCTTGTTTGCCTTTTGAAAATCCTCATTAAGTTTATCAACATTTTCGTTCAAGTTATCAACGATTACCAAACTCTTATAATTTTCTAATACGAATCTAAGATTGACCTCATAGCCAAATCTGCATAACTTAACGGAATCTAAAGATTCATATTCGCTTCCATTGATCCAAAATAAAGATTCAAAATTTTGACTAATATCCTTGGTTACTTGTTTAGCGAACTCTGACTTACCAATACCACTGACACCTACAATCTCTACTATAGATTGCGTCTCCAACAAAGCTTGAAAGGCTTTACTTTCCTTATCTCTTTGCACATAATGAAGCGAAGATTGCGGTATGCAATTACGTTTAGGAAAGATGTCATAGAACTGGCTACTTTCAGTAAGATATTGCCAAACTTCATTGCATCTTGGTGCATTGACATTCTCATAGATTGTTTCAGCAATCTTTTCTACATCATAAATCTTGACTTCAAAAGAAGGACTTTCTGCATTTATCTTAGTGGCAAGACCAGTATGTTGCGCATCGCTAGCACGCTGATTAGAAAAGAGGTAAAGTACTTCACATAACGGATTATTCTTCTCGGTACCACGAATATCTCCCATTGGCTTCTCAAAATCTGCTTTTGAGAAATAATCTGTGTCCGTGCCACTTTGCCCAACAATCTTACAGTCTTCTGTCTTTATATCTACAGCATAAGACACAGGCTTGCCATTCAGATTGCATCCTTTATGCAGAATGTCATCGTCATTAAGAATCAAGCGTAAGAGAACCTGACAAAAATCCTCAAACTGAGTGCCATTGAAACTTGACATATCTCTGACTATAGCATTTTTGAATTGCTTTGCAAGCATTCTTGTTTCTTCCTTTGCCATAATTGCTTCAGTCTTTAAATGTATATTTCTCCTGCATTTCTCTCAATGAGCGGATGAATTCATTGACATAGTTATCATTGACAACTTTATCATCTACGTTTTTCAATAAAGACAACATAGAATTAATGTCCGCCTTCAGTTCTTTACCTACTTCTACAGCTTTTTGATATTCAATATTCATAAGAATTTCCCATAAAATGTAAAATTCTTGATTAGAACGACTAAAATTGGAAATTCTTTTTTTGTTTAGTATATCATTAAAAGTGTCTTTACTAGGATTGCCATCCAGCAAAACATCCTTTATTACATCTATAATACATGCAGTTCTATCTATGGCATTCAAAAAGAGTTGTTTTTCCACACTTTTATCTTCCAAACCGTCCAAAACGTTGGTTATAGCATACTTTGTTTTTATTCTACAAGTAAACTTTTCCAAACGAGGATAGAAGCCTAAAACTTTCTCGAAATCCCCTGTTTTAAAATTATTGTAACACAAAAATGAAAGTATAGTAATCAACTCTTCATTTTGCATTCTATCCAAAGATTCTCCGTTATCATCAAGCTTTGGCATAATGGCATAAAACCAATTGCGGTATCTTTTCGTAATTTCTTTAATTTTCTCAATTACATCTCTATCACAAGTAGAGTTCCACATTTCAAAACTATTCTGCTTGATTGGATATGGCTTGTTATTTAATCTGATGAACAGATCGGTAGGTTCAAACTTAGGATTGAGTTCCTGTTGAATCTCGATTTCATCCATATCAAAGTCTAAGATTGTGTCCTCAACCTCATTTATTATATCATGATAGCTCTTTCCGTTATAATTCGGCAATATTCTTAATCCCTTTAAGCGGAAATTATTATTGATGGAAAAAGACATCTTACCATCTTCATCCTTGTATTTCTCTCCCAAGAAACCTAATATGGTCAATAAGCGTTGCTGGCCATCTATCACCTCCTTTAACCCATCCTCACGTACATAGATAAATAGTGGCGGTAATTTTATACCCAGCAGTATGCTTTCTATGATTGACGAGGCTTTTGTGGCATTGATTTTCTCCTGACGTTGGTATGAAGGTCTGATCAAATACTTCTGTTCCTTAACCTCTCGCAGAATTTGGTCAATTGGCTTAGACACAGGACTTGGCTTGGAAATTCTCAACTGTGATAGTTTTTCCATAGACAATTCTGCTTGCTCCTCTGTCTGCTGCAAGTTCTTCTGAGTTTGAGAGAAATTGGCATTTCGCAGATATATCTCATATTTTAACCCAAACAATTTATTCATCAATTTAGCCATATCCGTAAACCGCCCCATTATGTTTCCGTAATAATGGTCCGATTCTGTCTGATAAACGTCTTTACTTGATTCACAATGCTTCCTCAGTAATGTCTCATTCTGATTCAAATCAAAGGTAATCCCTTCACGGCGCATTATCGATATTGCCCAAATAAAGCATTCATAATAATTGGCACTACCATTAGGTGAAATTGCATAAACCTTGCCAATGTCTTCAAGGAGTCCAGTCTCTATTGCCTCTAAATCATCTCCATTTTCTTTGCAAGTTTGGACAAAATTATCATATAGTAGTTCTATCAAAAAACCTTTTCCAGAATTGGCATATTTAGAAATAGGAATATTATCAAGAACCAGCAACTTTCTTAGCATAGAAGTCATGTCTGCAATTAAATCCTTTTTCTGTCTGTTGCTATTTTGGAAAAAACATTTCTTTACAAGACTAAATATAGCCTCTTCCTCCAACTTTTTCTTGAAAAAATCTGTAAAATCATCCTTGTCGTACTTTGCGTTATCTACCTCAGATTGAGTAAGAGGTGTTATACCTGAATTATATCTTCTGAAGATTTCTTTTTTGACCTTATCTTCAATAGATGGTGAAACATCAGGTATTCCAACTATTTCAAATTCGAAAATACGGATTTTTGTATCATCGAAAACCTGTTCAAACTCAGAGCTAAGCGTACTATATTTTTTACCTGCTAAAGCCTTTAAATCCATCAATCCAGATGCATACAATGAGAAATTATCCTCACGAAACCTTTTCAAGGTCTCAAAACGTTGTCTGCCATCAATCACCTCTATTTGTGTTCCTTTTCTGAAAAATACGATTGGAGGTATTTCCGTACCCAAAAAGATACTTTCGATAAAGAAACTTTTCTTATCTTTTTCCCAGACATAATTACGCTGGTAATAAGGATTATAGATGATACGCTTCAAATATCGACTACTCAAAAGTGTTGCTACAGAAACAGTACGAGCATCTTTTTTAAGCTGGTACTTAAATATGTTCTCTATTGTTTTACTATTCATCGTCTTTGTCTATTATAATTTTACGTATCAACGAATTATCAATTTTATATTGAGTTTGCTCAAAATCTGTATGTGGTAATACATTATCAGTTTGCTCTATCGCTCCCTCACTTCCTCTCATTTGCGAATTGAAAAGCAAATCAAACAACAAATACCTGAAACAGATTCGCAAATCATGAAAGACTTGGTTATTATGGCAATCAATCAAGGATATACATACATCATCTATATATTCTAAGTTGATTGCTATTCCTAATGGATTATACATATATTCCGCATTTTGCTCATCAATATTGTCGCAAACCTCATTGATAAAAACTTTTATCTTGGGAGAACAGAAATCATAGAAGCGTTCTATCTTCATTAATTTTTGAACTCCGTAATTCTTAAAGCGATTTCTAATTTCAAACTTATGTAAAGGGGACAAATGCTTCAGTATATTGTATTCGTACAGCAATTGCCTTGATTGCCCTGCATATCTCGAATGGCTATTATAATACAAAACTAAAAGCTCTTCTTCTGTCAATTGAGAACGTATAATTTTGACATACTTCATCTTACCTACTTCATCGCCTATTGGAGCTGACAAAGCTAAAGTCGCCAGTCTATAAAATGTTCGAAAATAATGAGAAAGAACAAAGTTGTTAGACATAACAGCTTTGCAATATTCTTGCGATGCTGTCTCATAAGCCTCATATTCACTCTTCCCTGAAAGTTGACTTCTCTGTAAATTGTTAGATATTTGACTTAGGAAATCATTCAATATAGATTTCCCATTTGATTTCTTTTCCGTTATTGTTGTTTTAATCTCCAAATAAATATTGAAATAAGAATAGAAGTTACTATCAAATTGCTGCATTTTCATCATTTCCAATTGCTTCTCATATGCACGACGAGATTGTTGAAGTTCGGAAACTTGATTCTGAAATTCCTCTGTTTGCTTCTGTAAAGACCTTTGATTAATACGTACATCTTTTCGTTGTTCTCTTAAAGCCAACAAATAGAGTAAAGATGCAGCAAATGCCAAAATCGTACCAATAAAACCACCAACAAAATCTCCAAATTGTCCAACTTTCTCTTCGCTCATAGTTGTCGAGAAATGCCAATCTCCACAAACAATAAAGAATAAGGCAGAAAAGAACAAGGCGATGAAAGCTACAGCGACTATTATAACAGAGAAAGACTCAACGTATAACAATCTCCTAAATTTTGCCAACTGGCTAAAAATGAATCTTTTCATAATTAACAAAATCGCCAATGATTAGAAATTCTATTACTTCATATACTTCTCTAACTCTATCTCTGCCAAGTCGGTACAAACAATCGTTACCCGATTGGCATAGCGGCGCAGTTCTATGCCGTCCAATATCTGACGGCTATAGTGGGTGGGCGAGAGTTGAAGAATTTACGCCTAAAAAGAGTTTGTATGGGTAGAAAGATACCCCCAAAAACTCTTTTTATAAGCCATAACAGATAATACCTTTCTGATATGACAGCCCATTTCCAGTTTTTTTTTTATTATTTTATTTTTGAATCCATATTTCTTTATTAAAGAAAAGCTATACAAACAAAAGACTCTTAAGACGAATCAACTGCTCTTTCAGATTAGGCATATTCCTTATCACACATTTTTCCAGAGCTAAATTATATCTTTGCTTCAATTCTGGTATCATAAGTGTGCTACGCTTGATGTATTTTTTATTATCATCTATCACCTTATTGAGTTTCAATAGACAATCATTAACAGCCTCTAAAATAAGAGGCTGTTCTTTTGCTATTATGAGTTGACAAGCTTGATAAAAGGCTTTGCCCATCATACCATACAACTCTTGGAAAGCGTTATTACGTAACTCTATCGTTGACTCACTCAAAGTTCCAAAAGGAAATCTCTCCAAAAGTTGAAGATTTGAATGTAAATCACCTATAGTGATTCGAGAGAATTGCGCTTCTATATCCGTAACAAGTTTTCCTAACTCAATATAATCTATTATATCTTGTTCTAAATTATCCATACCATTTTTCAATTTTATGCTATCATTTTATACTTATTACCCACATCCATCGGTATATCACCAATACAGCATCCCCACTATATTACAAGTAGTTACACCTATCAGTTTTTTGAAAAAATATCTTGTGTCGTTTGTTGGGTTAAGGATTGCTAAGCACACTCCTTCACCTCATCTATTTTTTCTATATAGTAACATGGAAGCATAGCTTATTTTAGAGAATTACTCTTCAGCTCTTTACTGATTACCTTTCCCATTGCTTTCTCTATATCGAAGAAGGTCATGGGGTCGTTGTAATTAATCTCCGAAATGGTATTGTCCATATCATTAACGGCATAGCCTATCCATTCAATGGATTCTTCAAGGTCTTTCATATCGATTCGGGAATAGGTTTCCTCAAAACGGTCGAGAAAGAAGGATACCACAGTGGGATGCTTCTTTAAGTACTGATGAAAGGTCTTGCAGACCTGGGCTTGACCTTTGTAGTTGAGCTTACGAATGTCTTCAAACATCGGCATAGCGCAGGAATAGGACTTTATGGAAGAAACCTTCTTCCCCATCTTCTTGCGAATCTCCTTTGCCTCAGGAATCGTATCGTCGTAAATGTCTTGAAACTCCTCTGGGAGCATCGAGAGCATTCGCTCTAAGACTTCTTTATCTGCCATTATAGTGTTCTTTTCTAAAATCAATGTATATCATTGTTTCAACTTCCAAATCTCATCCAGCACCTTCTTCACCACTTTCTTGTTCTCTATTATATAATCCAAGTCGTAGGGATAGAGCATATAATCCCATAGAACTTGATAGATGGAGAGGAAGATTGAATCGATGCCTTGACGAATCTTAGCATCTAAGCTATCTTCAATATCTCGCGTTTCCTTCAAAAGCTTCAGCAAGGGCTGATATCTGTGTTCTATGTCAACCTTCAGGATGCCGCTGCTTTCTGAGAGCTTCTTCTTGTCTCGATTCAATATCCGCAAGGCTTGCTCGTGAAAGGCTAGATATTGGTCGGAGGTTAGTTCTTCCAAATAAGACGGCATAGCGGCAAGCAACTCTTCCCGTTCTTGCTTCAAGGCTTGTGCCTTGGCTGCCTTTTCCTTAACTTCATCGAACTTTGATTGCAACTTCGGACTGTCCCATTGTCGCCAAACCAAATCCAAGTATGGCTCCACGACTTGTTGAAGAAACTTATTCTTGGAAGCCGTATTGGTGATAGAAAAATGATAGTTGTAAACAATACTCCAAAAGGGACGTGTCAGAGTATAGTTGGAATATTTTCGGAATCCATCAATTCCACCACGATGATAAGCCAAGACAAAGTTCTCATACCCGGCTTTCATCTTCCTCAACTCTTCGGCTTTGACTATTCCAAAACTCTTCAACTTCTTCTCATGAGTCTTCACTATATCAAGAAGGCTCACAATCAATGATGAATATTGAGCATTGGGGATTTCATCTATAAAATCGGTTATGTATGGTGCTTTATCTTCATTCTCGAGTCCCTGCGGCATCTCTATCTTATCAGGCAAGCTGACTGGGATGGGCTTCCCCAACAGTTGTTTGTCTGTAGGATGGGCATCTCTGTATTGCTTTGCCTTCTCGTCTGGCAACAAGGCTATGACTTTTTCAATATAGTCTTCAATATCGAAGCCCGCCTCGCCCTTGGAATTGAAGGGATAGCTTCCTTTTTTCTTTTGCAAAAGGTCGAGACAAAGGTCTATCCAATTGAAATCCTTGTCTTTCGAATAAGACAAGCACTGATAATGGACTTCGGATACAGCCCGTTCCAATTTGCGAACCCTCGCCATCTGCTTGGGATAATCATGATTCCAAAGTAAATGGAAGGTGAGGACATCTGACAATAAGGCTCCAGAGATGCATACGGCATAGTAGAAATTTTCCTTTGTCACGTACTTTTGTGCCTGAGCCAGCCAACCCTCAAAGACTCGCAGGTCATAGTTGACATCATTGGTGCTTGTCACTCTCCACCTGATGACGGAGTGTATCTTCTTGACGAAATAGCCTTCTGGATCCTCTCCCTTCGGCTTATAAGCGTAGTTTGGAACTTGGCGGTCTGTCGATTTCTTGCGAGGTTTCTTTCGCTTTTTCTTATTCGATGAGCTTACGGAATAAGCGAAGGGTGTTGGACCTTCATAAAGGTCATCCCAGTAATCGGAATCGTCGAATTCATCGAAGGGTATAATGTCGTCGTCAGATTCTTCATCAATGTCATCATCTGAGAGTCCACCGAAGAAAGCATCCATAAAAGCACCGAACATCTGGTTGAGTTCCTCGCCGGATGGGCGATTTTCATTGCCACGATTATTGCCAAGTGGTATTAACTTTGCCATAAATATATCACCAATACAGCGTCTCTACTATATTACTAGTAGTTACACCTATCAGTATTTTGAATTCAGAGTTCAACATTCTCACCAACAGTCCGGGTCATCTTACTGGCGTTCATGCTCTCCATCATCCGAATATGGAAATTGATCCAATCCCGATATTCATCAAGGGCGGGGTCGTTGATGTCTGTATAGCCATGAAGACCGCCACATCCTGTCTCATCATTGATTTTCACAATATCTGCCACATACTTAGAATCTTTGAATTTGGATTCAATTTTTCTAATAATTACCTGTTTCAGTTTCAGCATAATATTAATTTTTAATTCCTTCTTTATTTTTTACCATCTTATCTATCGCCTGAATCTGCTTGAGATAGGATGGGAACTTGAAGTATATCCACGAGTCTTGTTCCTGCAACTCTACCATTCCTTTGTGTAGATGGCTGACTATTGAAGCACAGCGATCCATCTGAGTGATTTTCACTACAATTTCATGGAACAACTCAGAAAGCGTGTTGTCCGGATGGAATGAGTCTGTGATATAATTATATAGTTCGTCTTCTGCAAAATGGGAAGAGAATACCAATGAGGTGGAAAGAAAGCGTAATATAGCATACGCAATTTCTTCCTTTGCCAGATGGTTCTCTATGATTTCCTTCGCATCATTCAAAACTGCGGCTATCTTTGTCATATCCAATTTGCCGTCAGTCTTTGCAAATGCATCTTCCTGCTTGGAATCAACAGTGATGACAGAAGGCTGGTCGATGACAGGCACCTTATGAAGCAAGACGTAGCGCTGGAGATACTTACGCCAAATCAGAAGACGCGCTCCCTGCCATACTTCTACGGCTGCTGCGGTGAGGGAAGTGAAGAGAGATGAATGAAGATTGAAGAACTCATGAGCTCTTCTCCCCAACTCCTCCATATCATCAGGGTATTCAATACCGGTCTCTAGCGAAAAGCCCCCGATTCCATCGATCTTTTCAAACCGATAGTCGCTTTGTGTAAGCAGGTAGAGTAATCGGGAATATCACTAGTGTCCCGTTAAAACGAGACGATTATTAAATA